>Ga0302165_10000737_pt1 | contig 11638 bp, 9 predicted proteins | sample I_Fen_E3_2_FD_193499 | JGI IMG/M metagenome (GOLD analysis project Ga0302165, IMG submission 193499) | Peat permafrost microbial communities from Stordalen Mire near Abisko, Sweden - I_Fen_E3_2 | ecosystem: Environmental > Terrestrial > Soil > Wetlands > Permafrost | place: Sweden: Abisko... | reverse complement strand
AGGCAGGTGCTCTCCCAGCTGAGCTATGCGCCCATAAGATGAAAAATGGTGACTCTTAGGGGAATCGAACCCCTGTTACCACCGTGAAAGGGTGGTGTCTTAACCGCTTGACCAAAGAGCCATATTCTATTGTCTTTTGCTTAAATGTGTTATTTTCTGTCCTTGTGTCATTCAAGCTGCTGACCACATAGACTATAATACCTAAATTTAGATTGCCTGTCAACACCTTTTTTCATTTTTTTTATTTTTATCTTATTTAATTTGATTCTATCTATGTTATTTAGATGTTTTATTAGAATTTTTAAATTGTTCTATAGCCTCTCTAAAACTAGATATAATGGCTTTTTTGAGTTCTATTTCACTGTTTATATTTCTAATTTCCACATCACATATTTCTAAAAAATCACTGTTTTCTATTTTATTAATAATTATGTTATATCCATTCTTTTTGAAGTTTTGCCCCGATGCCATGACTTCTAACGGAAACTTATTATTTATAATTAATAATATTTCTTTTTCCCAAATTCCTCTCTTATTTATCTTATATTTATCTCTTAACACATCCATATTTACTATTTCTTCCTTAGTTTCAAATTTTAACGATTCATATAATGCATTATAAAAAACTACTGATATGCCCCTTTTTAGTTTAATCTTTAAAAAATTCTTATTTTTAATTAAAAATTCATCTATGTTATTTTCACTTATGCATTCTACATCTTCAAAAGAAAAGTTTTTTATTCCACTTTCAGTTGGATAATTAACAATTATTTCATCAAAATTCATCCTTCTCACTTTAAAAACGCTTCCAGAATCGGCTAAATCTTTATTTATTACTTTTACTTCCATTTAAAAATCACCTCACTTTTAGTATTCCTTTCTTTTAACCTGAATATTACTGTGATAAAATTTGTTTATGCATATTAAAAAATAACCGACTATTATTTTAATATATTTAACGCGTTATTTTCTTTCATATGACTTATTTAATAAACAGGAGTGATTAATAAATATGATTTATCACGATTTAATAATTATCGGTGGTGGTGCATCTGGTTTAATGGCTGCAATAGTAGCTAAAGACTTTGGAATAGATGTGGCTATTGTTGAAGGAAATGATAGAATTGGTAAAAAAATTCTTGTAACTGGAAATGGGAGATGCAATATTACAAATAATAATATATCTTTTCCATACAAGAACTTCCACAGTGAAAATAATAATTTTTTTCAAGAGGCTTTAAATAAATTTACAATAGACGATACTAAAAGTATGTTTTTATCTCTTGGCTTGCCTTTAACAGAATTAGAAAATGGCAAGATGTATCCAAAATCTCTTCAAGCCTCTTCCGTAATAGATATATTTCGAATGGCATTAGATGATAGAAATATACCTTTATATGCAAATTGCAAAATTAATTCTATAAATAAAAATAAAACTTTCACTTTATATACCAATAATGAAGAATGTGAAAACTTTTCTTGTAACAAACTTATTTTAAGTTGTGGTGGAAAATCTGCTAACAAAACAGGTTCAGATGGATCTGGATATAAACTAGGCAAATCCTTAGGACACAGTATTATAAGCACTCTGCCTGGTATTGTTCAATTAAAATTAGATTATCCTTATTTAAAAGCTTTATCTGGAACTAAATTTGATGGATCTGTTTCTGTCTTAGTTAATGATGAAGTCATACGAACAGATACTGGTGAAGTCTTATTCACTGATTATGGCATCTCTGGGCCACCTATACTACAATTATCCTCTTGTGTCTCAAAAGCCCTTAGTAACGGTTCAAAAGTCACTATAAGACTTGATATGTTTCCATATGAAAATAAAGAAGATGTTGAAAACTTTTTTGCAACACATTTTTCTATATTTAATTATAGAGAAATATCTTCTGCATTAATTGGGGTTATAAATAAAAAATTAATTTCTACAATATTGAAAGATGTTAAAATAAATGATATTCATCTCCCTTGTAGTAATATTGATTGGAAATATATTAATAAATTAATTGATAAGTTTAAACAATGGGATTTCAATTGTATTGATACTAATGGCTTCCCTAACGCCCAAGTTACTGTTGGTGGAATAAATACCTGTGAAGTCGACAATTTAACCTTAGAATCCAAATTAGTTAAAGATCTTTACTTCTGTGGAGAGATCCTAGATGTTCATGGTGATTGCGGTGGATTCAATCTTCAATGGGCATGGAGTTCTGGTTACTTAGCCGCTAAATCTGCAGCTCTAAAATAAGTAGGGTATATAATCTTCAATTTTCTCGTCTCTATGTAATGATCTCTCTGAAAATAATAACTATCTACTTGTATTAATTAAATTATAAAATAAAAGGCATAATGTCTCTATATCGATAGAGGCATTATGCCTTTTAATTATTAGAAGCATACAGGAATACTTTTCCAATTCCCTTAAATACTACTATTAAATTTTAAATTTGGATATGTCTTGTTTTAGTTTATCAGCATTTTCTTTTGATTTTAATGCTTCCTCGGATAAACCATTAGACTTATTGCTAATTTCTGAAATCCTAATTGCAATATCAGTTGTACCCCCTGCTCCTTCACTAGCTGCACCTGCAACTCCATCTATAGTCTTTAACACCTCACTTAAAGATGCCAAAAGTTCCTCTGAAGTTGAACTAAATTCTGACACAAGGTTATCAACAAACTCTGCATCTTTACTATATTCATCTGCAACATTAATCATAGTAGTATAATCATTTGCTACATCTGTCTCCATAAACTCTAGCAACTTATTTGAGTTTTCTGAAAGATCTATTACTGAGTTTGTTACTTTATTTGTTATATTTTGAATCTCTGTTACAGTATCCTTTGATTGTTCTGCAAGTTTTCTTATCTCTTCAGCTACAACTGAAAATCCTTTTCCTGCTTCTCCAGCTCTTGCAGCTTCAATTGCAGCATTTAGAGCAAGAAGATTGGTTTGTGAAGATATGTCCATTATAGATTCTGAAAGCACATTTATTTTATCTACAATCTTTGATGATTCTATAGCCTTTTCTAAATTTGTTTTTGTAATTATAAATATTTCAGTAGATTTTTTTCGAGCAGCTTGTACACTTTCTTTTATATCTGATGCTCTTTTATTTATTTGTCCTGCTTGAACAGCTCCTTCTTGTGATTTTTCAGAAATAGACTCAACTGCCCTTTCGATTTCTTGAGATGTTGCAGTCATTTCCTGTGCTGATGCTGCAGTTTCTTCCATTGTTGCAGATAATTCTTCTGTAGTTGCCGATACTCCCTCTATGTTTTCATTTAAATCTGTTACAGTAGTATTTATAGTATCCATAACCACTTCAATACTATCTGCACTTTCGTTAACTGAACTAACAATATTTCTTATATTATCTATAAATTTATTTAAACTGTTTGCAACTTCATTAATTTCATCTTTAGAAGGAACTATTATTCTTTGTGTTAAGTCTCCTCCCTTTTCTGATAAGGTGTCTAATTCTCTTTTTAAAATATTTAATGGTTTCCTTATAGATCCAATAATAACGATTGCAATACATATGCTAACTATACTCAAAACTATTATTATACCTAAAGTAATTTTAATAGCAATAGAATACTGCTTATCGCCTTCTAAACTAGCATTACCAGTCATATCTTTATTAAGAACAGCTAATTTTAGTAAATTAGTAGATGCTGTATCAAAAGCTTCTTTTGATTCTTTATCCATTATTTTCATTGCTTCTTCTGTTTTTAGTTGTCTACTTAACTCTATGACTTTTTTATTAAAACCTAAATATTTTTCCCATTCTTTTTGAACAGTATTAAATAATTCTTGATCATCAGTGGTAGTTATTGTTTTCTTATAACTATCCATATGATTTTGTATTTCTTTATTTTTTTCATCCATTGCTTTTTCTTTTTCATCCATTACTTGGTTGCTTTGAGCAATAATATGTTGATACTCAATCATTCTAAAGTCTGAAGTCATAGTGTTTAATTCTTCTGAATATATAATTCCTGGTACCATCTCATCTGCAATTACTGTAGATTTATTATTTACTACCTTTAAAGTTACTAATGAGTAAATACCCATAAATACAATAGCCGCTAATAGAATAGAAACTAAAAAAATTAGCTTACTTTTAATCGTTTTTAACATTATAATCTCCTCTTTCGTTTTTTAATTTATTTTAGGCACATAAAAAAATAACAAGTCAAGGATGCGATGTATATTTTTCATCAGACAATGCGGTATGTTTACCTTATAGTTAACATTAGGTGAACATGTCGACACAAGTATGATACGAAATATACTAGCATACTGACTTGTTATTTACGAAAATGTGCCTTAATATATATTATGCTTAAATATTTTTGGGGAATAAAAAGTGTATTTTCAGCTTAAATTATTAAAACTTTTTATATTTTATCCCTCATATTTATTATTAATTCTACAAAACTACAAATATTCCTTTATTAATCTTTATTATTTTTTAACCTTAAAATTCCAATTATTTTACCTTAGGCCACGGAAATCACAACTTTATAATTTAATCTTATAAAACAGCCTTTTTTCAGTCTAGATTATCTAATTTCCTCCAGTCTGCTTCTAATAATGTTAATTGATTTCCTTCACTATTTCTTATAGTATGATATGACTTTAAATTAATATCATCCATTTCCTTTACTGTTGCTGACACTGATACCTTATCCCCATATGTGGTCTCTTTTTCAAAAACTACTTTTATTCTTTTAAGAACATAATTACTAATTACATCAAGTGGAACTGCTTCAATTGCCCACTCAACATACTTAACATTGTTAACATGATTATTTGAATCAATATCACTATATCTAATGTCAAATTGCTTATGGTATTGTTCCTCATCATTTCTCTCTATTTTATCCATACCTATATCATAATCAACATCACCATCTACACCATAAAAATCATATTGTTCATTTTGTATTCTCATGGGTCTTCTTTTTTTAATGTCAATTAAGAAGAACAATGCTAATGCCTCGCCGATAAGATTGCCTTCTTCATCGTTAATCATATATTTTCTTAATCCATAAAACTTTTTGAAACCTACCGGTTGAGTTGTAACACTTATCACTTCTCCAAATACCGGATACCTATACATTTTTATATCATATTTATAAAATACCCAAGCACAATTATTTTTTACGCAATAATCCATTCCGCCGCCTAAATATTCTGATTGTTGAGTACCTACATCACAAATAAAATTAATTATTGATGACAATTTACATCTTAATTTGGAATTTACTTCATAATAATGTATTTCATATTTCTTCGTAAAGCTATTCACCATAACTACCCTCTTCTCTTATATTTACCTATTATTTATTCAAATCAATTTGAAAATATATCCTGTATAACAATATTAACATAATAATTTAATTAAATATATTATCTCTATTTCTTGAATTAAGTTTTTAGGCATATGAAAGAAAATAACAAGTCAAAGATGCGGCGTATGTTTTTTTTGTTATTCCTTACATTCAAAATCTAAGGGTAACTATATCTTAAAGTTTCTAACTGTAATAAAATCAAAAAGAGGATTCTCTAAAAAGAAAATCCTCTTGTAAATAATCATATTATTTATTTAATGCTTCTAATAAATCGTCTAAATTCAATCCATGAACTGTTGCAGCTTCTGCTATAGTTTCAGCTTGAGCTGATGGACATCCAACACATCCCATTCCAAAACTCATTAAAACTTCAGCTTTAGATGAATCTGCACTAACTACTGCACCAATTGTCATATCTTTAGTTATCATACTTTCACCTTCTTTAATATAACTTTGTATAATTATTGTCTACAACAAAATTATATTTTATATTAAACTGAAAGTCAATACCCGAGTATAATGCTTGACTATAAACTATCTACTCTCATAGTTTGATCTCTTTTAGGTCCAACACCAACTATTGAAATCTTAGTATCTGTAAATTCTGATATTCTAGCTAAATACTTTTTAACATTGTCTGGTAACTCATCATAGCTTCTAACATCAGCCACACTATCATCCCAACCATCAAACTCTTCATATATTGGCTCACATTTAGCCAAGTCTTCTAAGCTTGCTGGAAAATAATCTATAACTGTATCATTAAATTTATATCCAACACATACCTTAATCTTTTCAAGTCCAGCTAATGTATCTATTTTAGTAACAGCTAATGAAGTTAAACCACTTACTCTAGCAGCTGTTTTAACTATAACTAAGTCTAACCATCCACATCTTCTTGATCTTCCTGTAGTTACACCATATTCATGTCCCTTTTCTCTGATCCAGTCTCCAGTTTCATCAATTAATTCTGTTGGGAATGGTCCTTTACCAACTCTTGTAGTATAAGCTTTTGTTATACCTACAGCATTAGTAATCATGTTAGGTCCTATACCAACTCCACTAGCTACTCCACCTGCTGTTGTATTAGATGATGTTACATATGGATATGTTCCATAATCAATATCTAATAGCATTCCTTGAGCACCTTCAAATAAAACAGTTTTATCTGCTTTAATATCGTTATATACTCTAACAGATGTATCTTGAACAAATGGACTTAATTTCTTAGCAAATCCTAAATACTCTTTTAATATTTCATCATAATTTAATGCTTCTCCATCTAACACTTTAGTAATATAAGCATTTTTCATTTCAATATTTTCTTTTAATTTTTCTGCGAAAACATCTTCATGCATTAAATCACAAACTCTGATTCCACATCTTTCAAATTTATCTGTATAACAAGGTCCTATACCTTTACCTGTAGTACCTATATCATTTTTTCCTCTAGCTTTTTCTTTTAATATATCTAATGTCTTATGATATGGCATGATAAGTTGAGCTCTGTCACTTACTATTAATTTTTCAGGTGTAACTTTAACTCCAACACCTTCTAAGTAATCCATTTCCTCAAATAGAGCTTTTGGATCTACAACTACTCCATTTCCTATTACATTTAATTTATCTTCATATAAAATTCCTGACGGTATCAAGTGCAGTTTGTATTCCTTATCGCCAACCACTACAGTGTGACCAGCATTATTTCCACCTTGAAATCTAACAACTACATTAGCCTCTTCTGCTAAATAATCTGTCATCTTTCCTTTTCCTTCATCTCCCCATTGAGCTCCTAAAACAATAAATGCTGACATTTATATTGCCTCCCTTAAATAAATAATCTTATTAACCTTAATTTTAACCATTATTTGGAGTTCTATTAATTTATATTTTTATCTCTCCATTTAAATATTAGCAAAGTACACTTTCATGGTCAACCATATATCGAATATTTTTTTGCTTTTTTCATAAATAATTCGTATAATTATACTATATGATGATATTTTCTATTGATTTTTACTAAAATTAAATATATTTAAACTATTAAGGAGTGTTTTTATGAATATTTATGAAGAATCTTTAAAATTCCACGAAGAGAAGAGAGGTAAATATGAAATCAAGCCAACTTGTTCAGTAAATAACGCAAAGGATTTAAGTCTTGCATATACACCTGGAGTTGCAGAACCTTGTCGCGAGATACACAAAGATCCTACAAAAGCTTACATATATACTCGTAAATGGAATACAGTTGCTGTTATTTCTGATGGTACTGCAGTTTTAGGACTTGGAGATATTGGTCCACTTGCATCTTTACCTGTTATGGAAGGTAAAAGTGTATTATTTAAAGAATTTGGTAATGTAGATGCATTTCCTATAGTTTTAGATACTAAAAATGTAGATGAAATTGTTAATACAATTGTAAATATAGCGCCAAGTCTAGGGGGAATAAATTTAGAAGATATTTCAGCTCCTAGATGCTTTGAAGTTGAAAAGAGATTAAAAGAAAAATTAAATATCCCAGTATTTCACGATGATCAACACGGAACTGCTATTGTTGTTTTATCTGGCTTGTTAAATGCTTTAAAAATAGTAAATAAAAAATTAGAAGATATAAAGGTAGTTATAAATGGAGCTGGCTCTGCTGGAACTGCTATCTGTAAGTTATTGCTTTCTTCTGGTGTTAAAAACATAGTAATGTGTGATATAGATGGTGTAATAAGCAGAGATAAAGATTTAAGTCATAATATCTATATGCAAGAATTAGCTAATATAACTAATCCAAATAATGAAACTGGTATGCTTAAAGATGCTATTAAATGTGCAGATGTATTTATAGGCGTTTCTGCTCCAAATATAGTTTCAAAAGAAATGGTTAAAACAATGAATAAAGATGGAATAATCTTTGCGATGGCAAATCCAACGCCAGAAATATTCCCTGAAGATGCAAAGGAAGCTGGAATTGCTGTAATGGGAACTGGTCGTTCAGATTATCCAAACCAAATAAACAATGTATTAGCATTCCCAGGAGTATTTAGAGGTGCATTAGATGTAAGAGCTACAGAAATTAACGAAGAAATGAAAATAGCTGCAGCTTTCGCTATTGCAAATGCTATATCTGATGAAGATTTAAATGCAGAATGTATAATTCCAAAAGCATTTGATTTAAAGGTTCAATCTTTAGTTGCAGAGGCTGTTAAAGAAGCTGCAATTAAAAGTGGAGTTGCTAGCATTTAATTCATGTAATTATTATTCGTAACTATATATTAAAGTATCTGTTTTAATACAAATGTTGGTTCCTATAATTAATATATTTAGTACTATAAAACTGATTCACAAGGCAAAAGAAGCCTTGACTCAAGTTCTGGATGAAAAAAACCAAGGTTGTTACAAATGCTTTCATGTGTTTAGAACATGGAGGCTTTTGTGCTATAAATGACTTGAAGACTTCAGCAATTTTATAGTTACAATTCAAGTAAAACAAAAGGGCCTAAAACTCTTTTTGATGAACAATATCTTATTATTATATTTTAAAAGAACATTATAAATTAACATAAGTTATTATGCTATCTATATTCTTCTTCATTGTAAAATCCATCGGCTTATCGTATACAGCAAGCATACCTATTTCATCAGTTGTTAAATCTTCTTCCTTTTTATTTTTCATTTTCCATTTCAGTAATGTCATAAGAATTTTATCAAAAGGATTCAGTTTACTATAATTAAAGCCACCCCTTAAATAAAATAACTTAATATATTTTTGTTGCTCTCGAGTAAAGTTATTATCTATAACTTCATTTATTACATCCTCTCTTGATGGTGATGCTCCAGTTGCGAAAACAACTACCTTTTTATCTTTAAGTTTGTCAATATTTTGTGTTATTAATTTTACTCCAATAATTCCTACCGCATACAAACTGCCCCCATAAATTATGGTATCGTATGTAGTCATCATATTGATAGTTACCTTTGATGCATCAAAAATATCCGCTAACAACTCTTCTGCAATCCATTGTGCATATTTCCTTGTAAAACCTGTTTTTGACTTGTATATTACCATAGTTTTCATTATTATGCCTCCTAAATAACTTAATACACATTATGAAATACAATTCCGCAACACTTTATAAGTAAATTATACCATTCTGTACTATAATATTACTCTTTTTTAAAGCGGGCTATAATATATGGTTAATTCTGATTACTATAGTGATAATTATGAAACATTTGATGAATGGTTCAATCTTGTGAAAAATAAATAAAATGTATATCTATTTTATGTAGTTCCTTATGGCGAAGGGATCAATAACTATATTGATAAATCATAGGTAACAATATAATAATGATTATAGAATACTCCTCCAAAGAAATGATAAATTAAAATATAAAAGATTATATTCACTAGTGCCTATATAGATTTACAGCTATATCTATTAAATTTTATCCACATAGCTTTTATAGAAAAGTTATACACAGCAGTTTGCTTTTTATTTATCCACAATTATTTTAATTATAGTTTTCCACAGTATAAAAATAATTATTTTATTCACAAGAGAATTTTTCTCAAAATAGAAATACTAATACTAAAAATTGCGTTATCTAAACATACTTAATTATAGACAATGCAACAATATTTGATTACCATAGAATTAATAATAATCATAATTAGGAGTGAGCAAAATGAATGAATTATTAATACCTATAAGTAATAATGAATTTAAAAATAAAGTGAATATAAGATTTAATAATATATTAGAAGGTTTTAATTTGTTTAGGAATTTTACTATTGAAGCTACACATATAGAAAATAGAGAAAATAAAATCATTAAATTTATAGAAAATATTTTTGATGAAAATAATTGTGAAGCTTATGTAGATTTTTATATAAATAAAATATCAGATGAAGATAAAGAAAAGCTTATTACATTAGTTCCAGATGAAGATAAGAACATACTAAAACTGCATCTAAATACGGAACCTCATGATGGAGTTTTTTATAAGTTAAATAATAAAACTCTTATCCCATTTCTAGTTCGTTTAAATACAAGAGAAATTTTCTTTGTTACCTTTTATTTTACCAATAAACCTATTACCATATGGGGAAATTATGATTTGAAATTTCCTTGTTTCTTTAATACTGAGGAAGATTTAGAATTTTACTATAAGTTATCAAAATCATATGGTTTCTTTGATTAAATAATAGTCTATTTATAAAAAATATTGACTATAAGGGGTCCTCAGTAAAAAATTTAAATATGCTTAAGACTCATTGTTGCTAATATTAAAGATAATTTCATGAATATTTTTAGCTTTGATTATGAAACCCTATATCTAAGTTATAGAAATATACCCAACTAGAAATGAAGGTCATGCTTTTGTGGAAGTGTTACATCAGAGGATTTAGCTGTAGATATTTCTTTAGTAGAAGTTGTTCCATTTTTGCTTGTCCTGAGCTTGCCTTAGGAGCATGCAGAAATGGGTACAACTTCTACTATTAGAAATTCACAGCTAAATCCTCAGTAACCTGAACAAATGCATGACCTTCATTTCGGCAGGTTATCTACATATTTTTAGACTTCTCTGCACACTTATCAATAGCTTGTATAACACTATTTCTAAATCCTAGTTTTTCTAATTCAACAACTGCATCAATTGTAGTTCCACCAGGTGAACAAACCATATCTTTTAATTCCCCTGGATGCTTGCCTGTTTCTAATACCATTTTAGCAGAGCCTAATACACTTTGTGCTGCCATCTTATAAGCTTTAGCTCTAGGTATACCTAATTTTACAGCGCCATCTGCCATAGCTTCTATGAACATAAAGACATATGCAGGTGATGATCCACACAACGCAGTAAAAGCATGAAAGTCTTTTTCATCTAATTGAACACATTCTCCAAAACTTTCAAAAATTTTAAAGCAATAATCTAATTCATCTTTACTTATGTTCTTGTTTGGACATACTGCTGACATTGCTTGCCCTACAAGTGCTGGTGTATTTGGCATAGTTCTAATTACCTTAAAGTCTTCCCCAAGCCATTCTTCCATATTTCCAATAGTAATCCCTGCTGCTACAGTAATAATTAACTTGTCTTTAGTTATTTCTGATTTAATTTCATCTATTATTCCTTTATACATAAAAGGCTTAACAGCTAAAATTATAATTTCAGCTTCCCTAGCAACCACCTTACTATCTAAAGTTGTAATTACCTCAAATTGTTCTTCCAATTTCTTTGCAGATGCTTCACTTTTAGTGGAAATTATTATGTC
>Ga0302165_10000734_pt1 | contig 11668 bp, 8 predicted proteins | sample I_Fen_E3_2_FD_193499 | JGI IMG/M metagenome (GOLD analysis project Ga0302165, IMG submission 193499) | Peat permafrost microbial communities from Stordalen Mire near Abisko, Sweden - I_Fen_E3_2 | ecosystem: Environmental > Terrestrial > Soil > Wetlands > Permafrost | place: Sweden: Abisko... | reverse complement strand
TTTTTTGTCGTAAAATGAAAATGTTTACCTTAATATATGAATACGATATCAAGATAAACAAGGATTAAATAATATTTATTTTTAACAAAATCAAAAAATATATAGAAAATAAATGAAAAAAATCATGTTTTTTAAAATATGATTTTTTTCATTCAGTTTTTTGTTATATTCAGTATATTTATAGGATAAAATATGTATATTGAAATAAATATTTTCTATATTAAACATAATATTTAGAAAACTAAATGTAAAAATAATATTTTGGAGCGCTTAGTGATTTAAATATTATTACATATGGTATAATATTTAAAGGTTAGGAAAGGAGGAATAAGTAAATGGATTTAAAAACATTACTTAATAAAGAGCAATATGAAGGGGCAACTACAATTGATGGGCAGGTGCTTATTTTAGCTGGAGCAGGTTCAGGTAAGACGAGAGTTTTAACACATAGAATGGCTCATATGATTGAAGACTTAGGAATTGCACCTTATAGTATATTAGCTATTACTTTTACGAATAAGGCAGCTAAGGAAATGAAGGATAGAGTTAAAGTACTTATTGGTGAAAGAGCTGATAATATGTGGATATCCACTTTCCATTCAACTTGTGTTAAGATTTTAAGAAGAGAAATAGATAAGATAGGTTATAAAAGTAGTTTTACTATATATGATAGCTCAGATCAAAAGGTATTAGTGAGAGAATGCATGAAAATTCTTAATATTAATGATAAAGATATAACAGAACAAGAGATAATCGGTAAAATAGGTAAGGCTAAAGATAAAATGCAAGGGACTAGAAGCTATATGTTAGAAAATGAAACTAACTTTAGAGAAAAGAAGATTGCAGATGTTTATGAAATGTATCAAAAGAGACTAAAAGAAAACAATGCCTTAGATTTTGATGATTTGATTTTTAAAGCAGTTGAACTCTTTAGGAATAATTCTGAAGTATTAGAATTCTATCAAAATAAGTTTAAGTATATTATGGTTGATGAGTATCAAGATACTAATGGTGCGCAATATGAGTTAGTAAAATTACTTGCATCGAAATATAAAAATATTTGTGTTGTAGGTGATGATGATCAATGTATTTATCAATGGAGAGGCGCAGATATTAGAAATATCTTGGATTTTGAAAAAGATTACCCTGGTGCTAAGGTAGTTAAATTAGAGGAAAATTATAGATCTAAGGGGAACATATTAGATGCAGCTAATGTTGTAATTGTTAATAATGCCAATAGAAAGAGCAAGGTACTTCGAACAGAGCAAGAACCTGGAAGTAAAATTAAGATATATAGAGCTTATGCTGATAATGATGAAGGAAATTTTGTTGCAAAACAAATTTTAGATATAAAAAGCAAAGAAGAGAAGAACTATAATGATTTCGCTATATTATATAGAACAAATGCTCAATCAAGAATTTTTGAAGAAAGTTTTAGAAGAATGGGGATTCCTTATAAAATAGTAGGGGGTACAAGGTTTTATGACAGAAAAGAAATAAAAGATGTATTAGCATATTTAAAAGTTCTTGTTAATCCACAAGATGATGTTAGTATTAGAAGGATTATAAATGTACCTAAAAGAAGCATTGGAGATGCAACTGTTTCTAAAGTACAAGAATTTGCTGCTGGTTTTGAACTGAATGTATGGGATGCATTATCAGAAGTTAGAAGTATTCCTACATTAACATCAAGAAATATTTCAACTATAACACCATTCGTTACACTAATGGAAAATTTAATGGTTCTTAGTGAAACAGTTCCTATATCAGTATTGATTGAATCCATATTAAAAGATACTGGGTACATGAAGCAATTGCAGGACTCTAATGAAATTGAAGATAAAAGCAGAATCGAAAATTTAAAGGAATTAGTATCCGACGCTGTCGAGTTTGAAAAGAGTAGCGAAGATAAATCTTTATCTGCATATTTAGAAAAGGTTTCTTTAGTTCAAGATACTGATAAAATTGAAGAACAGGATGATACTATAGTATTAATGACAATTCATAGTGCAAAGGGGTTAGAATTCCCGGTAGTATTTATGGTTGGTATGGAAAATGGTATTTTCCCGGGAAATGCGTCGTTTGAAAAAGAATCAGAGATGGAAGAGTCTAGAAGATTATGCTATGTTGGTATAACTAGAGCTAAAGAAACATTATTTATGACATCAGCTGAAGTTAGAAGAGTATTTGGTAAAACTGTAGCATATCCTCAATCTGATTTTATTAATGAAATAAAACCAGACCTCAAAGAATATGTTGGCTTAGAAAAGGCAAGTATTAAAAATAAAGAAAAAGTTATGAAAAGTAATTCTTATACTAATCCACATAGCTTGAGAAATAGTGTTACAGGTAACAGGGCATATACTCTTTCTAATGGTGGTATAAATAATACTATTGATAGAAGTGCTATGGCTGAAATAGCAACGGAATATATAACTAATAATGAAGCAACACTTGGTAGAAAAGTTGTTCATGAAAAGTTTGGAATAGGAACAATTGTATCAGTTCAAGAGTCTGGCAATGATAAAAAGCTAACTGTTGCCTTTGACAAGCAAGGTGTTAAATCATTATTATTATCATTTGCAAAGCTTAAAATGCTATAATAAAATATTCTATTAGCAATTATTAATTGTGAATGGAAGAACAAATTCTTTTTAAGAATTATGAATTAAAAAAACACAAAGTCTATGATGTAGATTTTTTATACGAGTAATTTTGGAGGGCTAATTGTGGATAAAATTGAAAGAATAAAAGAGCTTGTAGAAAAATTAAATAGATATTCATATGAATATTATTCTCTAGATAACCCTTCTGTAAGCGATAAAGATTATGATAAGGAATATTATGAACTTCAAGAGTTAGAAAAGGAAGCTGAATATGTACTTCCTTATTCACCTACATTAAGAGTTGGAGATGTAGTATTAGAAGGATTTAAAAAGTATACTCATAAAGCAAGACTCTGGAGTTTAGATAAGGCTCAAAGCCTTCAAGAAATAAAAGATTGGCATAATAGAAATGTTAAGTTTATGGAAGACATGAGAAACAAAGGCGAAGAACTACCAGACTTGAAATATGTACTTACAAAGAAGTTCGATGGATTAACAATTAATTTAACATATAATAATGATGGTATACTTGAATTCGCAGCAACAAGAGGAACTGGAAATATTGGCGAAGAAGTAACAGCCCAAGTAAAAACAATAAAATCAATTCCACTTAAGATTCATAGCAAAGATGTTTTAGAAGTTCATGGAGAAGCTGTCATGACTCAAGAAGCTTTTAACAACTATAATGAAACTTCAGTAACTCCATTAAAGAATTTGAGAAATGGAGCAGCTGGCGCTTTGAGAAATCTTAATGTAAAAGAAACTGCTAAACGAAATCTTTCAGCATTTTTTTATGATGTGGGATATAAAGAAGGAAGTCAATTTAAGACGTATTTAGAAATGATGGAATTTATAAAAGATCAAGGATTGCCTGTTGATGAGTATATTAAAGTTTGCACATCTATAGATGAGATTGAAAAGGAAATTGAATATATAAACAGTATTAGATTTGATTTAAATTATGATATAGATGGATTGGTAATTGCAATAGATGATATTAGAACAAGAGAATTGTTAGGATATACAGTTAAATTTCCTAAGTGGGCAATTGCATATAAATTTGAAGCTCAAGAAGCAACAACTAAACTTTTAGATGTTGAATGGAACATTGGAAGAAGCGGAAGAGTTGGACCAACAGCAATCCTAGAACCAGTTGAACTTGCAGGTGTTACAGTTAAAAGAGCTACTCTAAATAATATGGATGATATTGCAAGAAAAGGTGTCAGAATAGGAGCAGAAGTATTTGTTCGTAGAAGTAATGATGTTATTCCTGAGATAATGGGAATTGTTCCAGAAACATTAGAAGGGTCAGAAGAGATTAAAGTACCAGAAGTTTGTCCAGCGTGTGGAAGTCATTTGATTTTAAATGGAGCACATTATTTTTGTGAAAATACCTTATCATGTAAACCACAATTAGTTAAAAGTATAGTTCATTATGCTTGTAGAGAAGCAATGAATATAGAAGGTTTTTCAGAAAGAACAGCAGAACAATTATTTGAAAAACTTAATATTAAATCTATTTCCGATTTATATAAATTAAAAGAAGAGGAATTAATAGATTTAGAAAAGTTTGGACCTAAAAAGGCACAAAATCTTTTAGAAGCTATTGAAAAAAGTAAAGATTGTGAATTACATGCATTTATATATGCTTTAGGAATTCCTAATGTAGGTGTAAAAACAGCAAAAGATTTAGTTAATAAATTTAAATCTATAGAGGGCTTGAAAAATGCTACATTTGAAGAGCTTATAGGAGTTCAAGATGTTGGAGATATAGTTGCACAAGATGTTATGGAATTTTTTAAAGAAGAGAAAGTAATGGAAACAATACAGGAATTATTGGATTTGGGAGTTAGTCCAAAGTTTGATGAGAAAGAAGTTATAGAAAATCCCTTTGAAGGAAAAACTGTTGTTGCAACGGGTTCACTTAAGAATTATTCTAGAACTGAGATAAAAGATAAATTAGAAAGTTTAGGTGCAAAAGTTTCAGGAAGCGTTAGTAAAAAAACAGATTATGTAATAGCAGGAGAAGCTGCTGGATCAAAATTAACTAAAGCAGAAGAATTAGGAGTGAAAGTCCTTTCGGAAGAAGAATTTGAGGAAATATTAAGGGGGTAGAGTATGAAGAAATTAGTCAATTTGCTTGGATCTATGGCAGCATTTATAACAAGCATTTTAATAATTTGTACTTTTACAACAACATATCAATTTTATTATGTTGGTCAAATTTTTAATTCATACGTACCAATACAACTGGGAGTTTGTATCACTATGGCAATTTTAGGAATTAGATTTCTTCTTAATGAAACAGGAAAAAAGAGAATAATATATTCCTCATTCAGTTTTACAATATCTGTTTCGTTAATTTTCTTTATGATGAATTTAGTGAAATGAACAATGTAAATGAAGAATTGTCCACAATTAAATAAATAAATTGTGAAATAACTAAGATTGGATAGAAAGAATTATTTTTATGAGTTTAAGTATGATTTTTACTATTAGTATATAAAAAGGCTGATTCAAAATGATTTTAAATTGTTTTGGGTCAGCTTTTTGATTAGAAGAAATAATTATGGCAATAATACAGATACAGCGAATATGAAAGAAAATAGACTAGCATACTGACTTGTTCTTTTTTTGAATATATTTAAATAAAAGTGAAGGGTGTAATTATGAAAAAATATTTTTTCTATGTAGTTATGATGATTTCTATAATTTTGTTTTGTCTTGGATTTATAAATAAAGAAAGTAGCAATTTATCTAATAATAATTTAGAGGAAACATTAAGTTATGGCATAGATGAAATCCCAAAAGATTTGGAAAAAGTGACTAACTTATCTAAACGACATGAGGATATTATGTGCGCAGTTAGTAAGGGGCTAGTTTCAAAGAGTGAAGATAATAAAATAGTACCATCATTGGCAAATGAAATCATAAAAAATTCAGATGGAATTCAATATGAATTTAAGCTTAAAGATGATATTTTTTGGAGTGATGGAAGTAAAATAACACCAAATGATATAGTTGTGTTTTTCAAAGAACTATTAAAGGAAGAAGATGAAGAAAACATACAAGCATTACTTGAAGTGTATGGAGCAAGAGAATTTAAAGAAGGAAATATAATATTTGAAACGGGAGTTGCTATAAAAGCCACTGAAAGTTCTGTTATTATTAGACTAAATAGCAAAAATGATAACTTTTTAAGTGAATTAACCAAGCCACAATATAGATTGAGAAAATATTTAATAATGTGGGCTAACATAAAAAATAATTATAATACATTAATTTATTCAGGAGATTATAAAATTAGTTCTATTAGTAAAGATAATATGACACTAAAGAGAAATGAAAAAAGCAGTGACATTAATATATCTAATATTAGTATATTGACTGATGATAGCGTTGAAATGTCAATGGCATCATATGAGGTTAAACAAAGGGATATTGTAATAAACCCTCCCGAAAGTGAACTTAATAAATTGGCTGAACAAAAAAAATTAGTAACAGTGCCTGAAATGAAAGCAACATACTTAGTTATTAATAATAAAGATAATTCCATTTCAATTCAAGGAAGAAGAGAAGTGTATAATGATGTATGCAAAGCTATTGAATCGTACCAAAATTTAAATAATAATGAATTTGATATCGCAGAGGGAAGTTTCTTTAGGGAAGATAAGCAAGATTTAACTAAATTACAAGCAAGAAAAGTTGGTAGCAATAAAGAAGGAGAATGGAATAAACCTCAAATATTAACACTATTATGCGAAGATAATAATGAAAATAGAATTTTATGCAGAAGCATCCAAGAATGGTTTAAGAATAATACAGACATAACTATAAAATATAGTTTAGTAAAAGAAGAATTTGAAGATGAAGAATTAAAAAAAAGATATGATATGCTTTTGATTAATAACGAGGCTAATGTATCTGATAAACAAAAATTTTATTCTAAATTTAAAGAATATTTAACAGATAATCAAAATAAGCTTTTAGAAAAGCCAATAATCAATAAAACTAATTATGATTATTCAAGTTTAGAAGAAAGTCTATTTGATAATTATAATATACTTCCATTAGTGTTTTATAACGAAAATATAGCTATTTCCAATAAAATATCACAATTTAAGTTGGATGGAAACGGAAATATAGATTTTGCCACAATTAAATAAATTTAGAAAAAATAGAATAGCTTTATAGATACCCATAAGTATAAATTCACTTTGGGTATCTATAAATTTAAACTTTTTTATTATTGTGAGGATGTTGTGATTTATTTTTTTTATATTTCTTATTTTTAAATGAAGGATTAGTTTTAGAAATATTATTTTTATTTGATAAAGTAATATTATTAGTTTTTTTAAAAGTATTGATAGTCTTAGTTTCACAATCTTCTAAGCTATCATATTCTTTAGTAGTTGGAGGAATTAAATTAATTTTTGAATTAACAGCTTCTGAAGAGTTTAGTGTAGATGGATTTTCAGTAGCTCCATTTGGAATAATGTTTTTGCTGACAGAATCTTTATCATGATTATTTTTAAATTGATTAATACTTCTTAAATCAAGTGGTACTTCTGAAGAGGAAGAAGGACTGAACTCCATGAAATCTTCAACCATATCTTTAAGAAGATAAATAATTAAAAAGAAATTAAACATATTTTTATTGCTATCAAAAGATGTTCTATTAGTACTTAGAGAATCTTTTCTTTTTGAATAACTTAAACTTTTTATAAATACAGGAGCTAAACCTGTACTCTTAGGCGTAGGTGATATGGGCATTCTGAAATATGTTTCGTCTAACATATCATCAGAACGTAAACTTAATTTTTTATATCTTTCAACTTCATCTAAGGTTGGAGCTTCAGGCCAACTTGTTAAAAGTCCACCATTCACAAAGAATTTTCTGTAAATGCCAGAAATAATAGGTTTTAGCTCAGTAACTTTATTTTCTTGATTTGAATACATAATCAATGAAAGAAGATAAGAATTAACTTCTAAGCATGAATACTTACATTCTTTTTTATCGCCTAGCTTAATAAATATATTTTTATCAGTATCGTATAAGCTAATTAATTTTTCACTGATATCTTTAGCCATCTCTTTAAAAGTAATTATTTCTGTATGTTTATAAGCTTCCATTAAGCATATAGAAAATAATGCACAATCATCTATTGAATCTAAATAATAATCTTTTTCTTGAAATTTAGTAATTAAGAAATCTCCTAAATCTAAAATAAACTCTTTTGCATCCGGATTGGAAGAGTATTTATAAAATACATTTAATGCAAGAAAAATTTGGGTATTTTCATTAAATGATAAATCATATAAAGCAGATTTATAGTCTTTAAACATATCTAAGATTTCATATGAAAATTTAATAAATTCATCACTAATTTGGTCAGGCTCATTATAATATGAATATAATAAGTAAGCATCCATCATAAAGGCTTGATCAGAAAATCTAAATTTCCCGTCTTTATCTACTAAAGAAAAACCTTTTGAATTTCCATCAGATACATTTTTTTTATCAACAAATAAACCCTCATTGTTTCTTAAGTTTTCAGAGTAAAATTGTAGTTGCTCTTTTGCAAGGTATTTAAAGGGCTTTTCAAGAGAAACTACATTTCTATCGCCTTCATCATAATGTGAGTAATATTCACTTAGTTCAAGTAAACATAATGTCATAAGGGCACTAGTAGAAGAGTTTATTTCCTTCTTAAAACTGGATTCATCAAAGCCATGGCTACTCTTGCTATGGATGAACATAGGGGAAGCTTTCCTATATAAACACAATAGTGGAGAAAAATTATTTAATATGCTAATATCATTTATAGAAGATTTTTTTGAAGTTCTAACTTGTGCTAAAAGACCACATTTAGAGTTCAATACTAAAGTTTTTACTGATTCTTTTGATAAATGAAAAAGCTGACCACTAATTTCTTTTGGGGAAAGACTATTCATCCTAAAGAATGGTCCTATATATCTCAATGTATACACCTCTCATAAAATTCTCATCTTATTCATTAATATGAAATTAGTAAATAAAAAGTACATAAAATATAAATAAAAGGAGATTTTTTTATAATGAAGGAAGGAAAATTAGATTTTGATGATTTAAGAAATATTATATTAAATAATAAAACAATTAAGAGAAGCGAAGTGAAGGTTAGAAATGATGTTGGAGAAGATTGTTCTATAATTGATTTTGGAGATTGTGAAGGAATATTCTCTACAGATCCAATAACAGGTGCTGATGAAAATGTTGGGAAATTGGCTGTACATATTAATTGCAATGATATTGCATCATGTGGTGGAGAACCTATAGGGATATTAGTTACAATATTGGCACCTACATCTTCAAGCTTAGAAGAAATAAATAAGGTTATGAAAGAAATTGATGAAGAGGCTGCAAAAATTAGTGTTGAGATAATAGGTGGACATACAGAAGTAACAAGTGCAGTGAATAAGATGGTTATATCTGTTACGGTAATAGGAAAAAATTTAAAGGGTAAGTCCATTAAAACAGCAGACGCAAAATTAGATGACGATATAATAGTAACGAAATCATTAGGGTTAGAAGGTACATATATTTTGATAAATGATTATGAAGAAAGAATTCAGAAAATTTTATCAAAAGAAGAAATAGAATTTGGAAAAAGCTTAATAAATAAAATAAGTGTTCTAGAAGAAGGCAAAATAGGATGCGAATTTGGAGTTAATTCAATGCATGATATAACTGAAGGAGGACTTCTTGGAGGCTTATTTGAGGTTGCTATGGCATCAAATACGGGCTTTAAAATATATAAAGATAAAATACCTATGCTTGATATAACTAAAAAGGTTTGTGAAGAATTTAAAATAGATCCTCTTAGACTTATATCATCTGGGAGTATGCTTATTACAAGTAAAGATGGGGAAGCATTAGTTAAAAAGCTAAAGGAAAACGGAATTGATGCTAGCGTCATAGGAAAAATATGTAGAGAAGGTGGAATTTTAGTTAATAAAGGTAATGAAATAAATGTGGAACCACCTAAGAGAGATGAATTATTTAATATAAAATAGGAAACCAATATAGAGAGGAAGAAAAATAAATAGTGAAAAAATTAATATTAGCTAGTAATAATAAAAAAAAGATTAATGAAATGAAAGAAATGTTAAAAGAATTGGATATAGAAGTCAAATCTTTAGAAAATGAAAACATTAATATAGATGTGGTTGAGGACGGAAAAACATTTGAAGAAAACGCAAAAAAGAAAGCAAAAGAAATATATGAATTTTTATTAAAAAGAGGAGATGAAAATTTCATTGTATTAGCAGATGATTCAGGCTTAATGGTTGATTTCTTAAAGGGAGAACCGGGAATATATTCAGCTAGATATGCAGGGGAACATGGAAATGATACAAAAAATAATGAAAAACTTCTGAAGAATTTAAGTGGAGTAGATAAAGAAAATAGAGTGGCTAAGTTTGTCTGCCAACTAGCCCTATTTACAGACCTCGGAGAGTACTTTAAAGTTACAGGAGACGTAAAGGGATATATTATAGAAGAATTGCATGGAGAAGGCGGATTTGGGTATGATCCATTATTTTTTTATGAACCATTAAATAAAACTTTTGCACAATTAACCTCAGAAGAAAAAAATGAAATTAGCCATAGAGGTGTCGCATTAAAAGAATTAAAAACAATAATTCACAAATTTTTATAATTAATTATAAATTAAATATATGGGATTATATTATTGAGATAATAAAACTTATTAGGAATATATAGTATATAAATAATTAAATTACCTTGAAAATTATTGTAATAGTGATAAACTCTATCTTAACTTATATATTTATTAAAGAAAGATAGATTAGAGGAGGAAGAACAGATTATGTTGATTGCAGTGGTGAGCGATACGCATAGAGCAATTAAATATATTAATTCAGCTAAGGAATTAATAAAAGATGCGGATATATTGATACATTTAGGTGATAACATTGATGATGTTGAAGTATTAGAACATGGTTTTAAAGGAAAAGTGTATGCAGTTGCAGGTAATTGTGATTATTCAACAAAATATCCTAAGGAAACTATTATAGAGGTAAATGGAAGAAAAATATTTTTTACACATGGAGATTTATATGGTGTAAAAAGATCTATGAATAGTATTTATTATAAGGGAAAAGAATTAGAGGTAGACATTGTTCTATTTGGACATACACATGAACATGTGATAGTAGAGGAAAAGGGAATTATATTGATGAATCCAGGTAGTATATCATTACCAAGACTCAAGGGCCGATACGTTGGATTTATAGATATTAATGAACAGGGAGAGATTGATACATATTTAAAAGAAATTAGAGTATAAATTTTAATTAGGGCATATCATAAAAAATAAACTTATATATTGACTTGTTATTTTTTGAATATGCCTAATTGATTATGCTGAGCAAAAAAGCGTATTTTACGTAGCAAAATGAGTTGAAATAAAGTAATTTTAGTCAATATAAAATCATTTTTATCTTTTTTCTAAAAAAATATTAAAAAAGGTATTGACGAAACAGATTTGGTATTGTAGAATAGTCATTGTCGCTGAGATATGTGAGACATGAAGTGACAAGTTGATAAACACATTTTAATACTTCGGGGTGTAGCGCAGCTGGGAGCGCGCGTCGTTTGGGACGATGAGGTCGCAGGTTCAATCCCTGTCACCCCGACCACTTAAAAAAATAATATGTGCGGGTATCGTATATTGGTAATACTCTAGCCTTCCAAGCTAAAAAGGTGGGTTCGATTCCCACTACCCGCTCCATTGAAAATTTTTAAAAAAATTAAAAGTTTAATGTAAAAAAGGTTGACAAAATTCAAGGAACAAGTTACAATAAGAATCGTTCCGAAAACAGAAAAATTGACAAATACAGATGGATGTTGTATAATAATAAACGTCTGGATAACAAAAAAATAATATGCGTTTTTAGCTCAGTTGGATAGAGCAACGCCCTTCTAAGGCGTGGGCCGGGGGTTCGAATCCCTTAAAACGCACCATTTAAATCGGGGTGTAGCGCAGCTGGGAGCGCGC
>Ga0302165_10000728_pt1 | contig 11704 bp, 9 predicted proteins | sample I_Fen_E3_2_FD_193499 | JGI IMG/M metagenome (GOLD analysis project Ga0302165, IMG submission 193499) | Peat permafrost microbial communities from Stordalen Mire near Abisko, Sweden - I_Fen_E3_2 | ecosystem: Environmental > Terrestrial > Soil > Wetlands > Permafrost | place: Sweden: Abisko... | reverse complement strand
TGAAAGAATGTATCTTTCATAATTAGATTATACATTTTGTTTTTTGATAAGTAAACTTTGTTATTTAATAATAAATATTAGGATACAATAGTTAAAAGTATTTGTTAAAAAGTATTTATATTAAATTTATAAATTAGAATAAGATAATTAAGCAATCATTAAGAAAACTGTTATATAATTAGATTAAAATTAGAGAAAGTATTATAAATTTAATTATGGAAATTATTTAAGATTTTATAACCGTAAGTTAAAATTCAAATTTCATGCTTGGATATTTAAAATTACTAAGTGGAGTATTTGTGAGTCGCGTTTCATTATAAATTTATATTAGGGGTGAAATCAATGATAAAAGTATTACTTGTTGAAGATAATATAGAGATAAGTCAAAATATAGTTGAATATTTTAAAGGTGAAGTAGAAATTGAGGCTGTTTATAATGGTGAAGATGCTGTTGAATATTTAGGTGCTTACACTTATGATGTTGTAATATTAGATCTTATGCTCCCGGGAATAGGTGGGATAGATGTTTTAAAGCATATGTCTAAGAATTATTTAAATACAGGAGTAATTATATTAACAGCAAAAGAGGAACTTGGAGATAAACTTAAAGCGTTTACTTTAGGCGCTAATGATTATTTAACTAAACCATTTTTTATGGAAGAATTAAAAGCACGTATTAATTCTATTTTAAAGAGTATGGGAAAGGTTAAGAAGCCTAATATTCTTGAATTTAAAAATATGCAAATAGACATGAAAACTAAAAGAGTTTATATAGATGAAAGTGAAGTAGAGTTAAACGAAAAATTATATAAGCTTCTGGAATATATGGTTATAAATAAAGGGGTATTATTATTTAAGGAACAAATATTTGATAATGTATGTGGATATAATAGTGATGCTGCAACTGAAATAATTGAAGTATATATAAGCAGATTAAGAAAACAATTAAGTGCTTTTGGATTTGGTAAATACCTTATAACTAAACGAGGTATGGGATATTTATTAGATGAAAGTATAGAGGATTAATACATGAAAAAGGATATATTTTCAGCGACAAAAAAAAGTATTATAGCTATAAGTGCAAGTGTAGTATTTGCATGTTTGATTATATTTGCAATAATAACTAATGCATTGTATTCTTCAAAGGTATTGGATAATGTTGATCATCAGATTTTAGAACAGAAGGATATCATATCTAAGGAACCTTTAAATTTTGATTATAAAGGAATCTTTGATTCAGGGAATTTTAATGCTCATGAAAATAAGATACAAAGTCAAACTGAAACTCAATCATCAAGTAATAGTCATCCACAAGCAGGGGCTAAGTTAGAAGGAGATTTAAAAAATGAGTTGCCTAATAAACTTGAAGATCAAATTAAAGGTTTTGAAGGAAAACAAAATGGAAAGTTTATGCGAATTCCACCTAACTTAATTGTTATCATATATAAAAATGATACTTTTGAAACTATGAGTAAAACTTTATATTTCACAGAAGATGATTTGCCCACATTTCCTCAAGATGCAGAAAACGAGATAGTCACATTAACAAGTGATGAGCATAGTTTCCGAGGAATTATAATACATAATGGAGATTACAAAATACAAGTGCTTGCAAATATTGATCCGGAAGTAAGTTCTTTAAATAGATTAAAAACTTCAATTATAGTCAGCTTAATTATATTGAGTATAGTCGCTATAATTCTTTCAACTTATCTTGCAACTAGAGTAGTAAAGCCAATTAGAGAAGCTTATGAAAAGCAAGTTTATTTTGTTCAAGATGCATCTCATGAAATGAGAACTCCATTAGCTGTAATAAAAGGGAAGTTAGAACTATTAGCGCATTCTTGGGGTGATACCATAGATGATCACTTTGAGCATATTTCAAAGATGATGACAGAAGTAAGAGGCTTAGAGAAGCTCAATACTGATTTATTATTATTATCAAAAGAAGATTTAGATTTAGCAATTAATATAACTAATTTTAAATTAAATGACTTTGTTAATGATTTAAGTGAATTCTATATAGATTTAGCAGAAATTAAGGAAAAAATTTTTAATGTTGATAAGCCTAAAGAAGAAATAATTGTTCAATGGGATTATGATAAAATAAAGAGAGCTGTTGTAATACTAATTGAAAATGCCTTTAAGTATACTAGAGAAAATGGAGAAATAACTTTAAGCATTGAGGATATTAATAAGCATGTAAAAATAACTGTTAAGGATAATGGAATAGGAATTAAAGAAGAAGAGCAAAAACGTATATTTGACAGATTTTATAGAAGTGAAGTAGTAAGAGGGCAAAATATTAGTGGAACTGGAATTGGACTTAGTTTATTAAAATCTATTTCAAAGAATTTTGGAATTAAGTTAAAGGTAAATTCTAAATATGGAGAGGGTTCTGAATTTATATTAATGATTCCCAAAGTTATGAAATAAACATATTGGTAAATTTAAGATTAAATTATTAGATCATAGAAAGCCTTGTTTTAGTACAAGAGATACTAAAATTTACCCCAAAACAAGTTATAAGCTGGAAGTATGTGATTTTAATATATATTTCCAGTTTATATTTTACATGTATAGTAAATAGAATAATATATAATTAATATTATTCATATGCAGATAAATGAAAATTATTAAGGAGATCTGTTTTATTAAATACTGTGAAAATATCATTGAGTTTAGAAATGAAGGTAAGAAACATTATTTACTTAAAGATATTCTTTTTATAACAGTATCAACGATAATAGGTAATGCTGATATAGTTGGACTCAAATAGAAGTATTTAATGAAAATCATAAAAATGGTTAGAATAGTATTTACGGTTACCTAATGATATGCCTTCTCATGACATTTATGAAATCGTATTCCATAGAACGTATATGGTAAAAATTGAAAAAATATATATAAAAAATTTTATTAGTTAAACTTTTCATGTGTTATTTATTAAGAAGCATAAACATATATAGACAATAATTGCATAATTGTGATAAAATTATATATATTAAAATCGAAATTAACTCTAATAGTTACAAAAAATATGATTATATTACAAGAAATACAAATATGTGTAGACAATAATAGCATGATTGTGATAAAGTTATATATATGTTAAAGCATAATTATAGCTAATATTGGAAAAATTATATATTTTATTATAAAGAAACTATGATTCATATATTTTAATTGGGCACTTTATATATGATGAGTTAGCAGTGCAACCGACTTTTATAACTTATAAAAGTCGGTTTTTTTTATGTATAAATAATGTAATGTTAATAATACTGTATTTACAAGAAAATCCCATTATTTTTTAACATTAATAAGAAATACTTTGAATTATTTATAAAAAGTGCTTGAAATTTAATATGATTTAGTATATTATTGGTTAATATGGCGTATTTTGAAGTAAAAAGTACATTGAGCGGTGCGCGAAAATCTTGCCGAATTATGAAATGTAAATTAATATGCTGTCAAATAATATTATCAAATTTTGTTTATCATCATTGAAAATATTCATTAACAATTGATTATATATTATTAAGAGATAATTTATTTAAATTAGCTTCTCAAGGATATTCTATCTATCTAAATTGAATCTTGGAATTTAACATAATAAACATTCGATTTTAGGTGAGGAAATCCTTCAAAAATATATTTGTAAAAACACATGAATTCAAAGACTTTAGCGTTTTGAAAGCAATTAATATTTAAATAAACAGGAGGATTAATTATGGAAAAAAGTAAGATGTTATTAGTTTCATTAGGACAAGGTGCTGGAAATATTGTAGATGGTTTATTGAGTAAAAATAAGAGTTATAATGGTTTATTCTTTAATAGTAGCTTTGTTGATATTCAACCATTAAAAAATGCCAATATGGATAAAAATGTATACCTTTATCCAGGTACTGATGGTTCTGGAAGAGATAGAAATAAATCAAGAGAAATGATAACAGATAATGCAAATGCAATAGGAACTTTATTGAGAAAGTACCCTCAAACAGAAGTTATTGTAATTTTTACAAGTATGGCAGGTGGAACAGGATCTGGAGCAATTAAAACTTTTATACAGATAGCTAATTCTGCGATCCCAGCTGCAAAAATAAATGTAGTAGCAATTTTACCAAGTTTGACAGAAGATCAGTTAGCATTTAAAAATACTATAGAATGTTGGAATGACATTAATAGTGTAATTAATTTAGTTAGTGATATTAAGTTTATAGATAATAATAAAAGAAATACATATAACGAAATAAATAATGAAGTAGTTGAAAGTTTGGATTTATCATATAACATAATGGGTATTCATGCTAATGGGAACATTGATAAAAAGGATTCGTTTAGAATAAATACATCTGATGGAACTGGAATTATTTTAAAACTTTATGATGGGTTAAAAGATGCAAAGACTGCTATAGATTTAGCTATAAAAAATAGTGTATTTGCTCAACCAGATATATACGATTGTGATTATTTAGGTATAAATTTAAAAATAGATGGTTATGATCCAAACGAAGTTTCTAAATGTTTTGAAGTTTACAAAAGTACATATATAACACATAATGATTCATTTAATATAGTTACGCTTGGTGGCTGTGAAACTCCTACTGAGTCAATTAAATTAATAAAAATGGTATTAGATGATAAATCTAAAAGAAATTCATCAAGAGATAAAAAGAGAAATGTTACTATAAGTTTTGATGAAGAAGATACAACTGAACAAGATAATTCTCAAACAAAAGAAGTATTAAATTTTTCTTTTGATTAGTAATAAAATCAAAATATTGTGAAATATTTGAGTTGTGTAAAGAATAAATAAACATTAATAATATAATTGTAAAAATAATTTTCGACAAACTTTATTATTTGATCTGATAAACCAACTTTTATTCAAAACATCTTAAGATATTTGAATAAAAGTTGGACTAAATCATTTGAAACAAAGTTCATCAAACTAAATAATAATACTTTATATTTTTTGTGGTTTAATCATTACATATTTTATAATAATGTATTCTTTATTAAATTATAACTAAGAAAGGGGATTTGAAACATTATGAATTCTGAATATACATCTAATAATTTTCAAGAGGAGGGCATTGTAACGAATAAGAAACGTGGAGATATATTATCTTATTCAGTTAGCCAAGTAGCCGCTTTATTAGGTCAAGAAGATAGTAATATACTACTTTTTACTAATATTTTTGATAATATTTTAAAAATAGAAATATCAGATAAAGAATTAACATATACAAATCGAGATATAGACAAGCTTGAATTTTTAATTAATTTAAAAAATAAAGGGCTTACTACTAAAGAAATTCAAAAATATTTTGAAAGTTTACCTTTAGATATTGAGGATATAATAGGATCTAAGGATCATAGTTCAACATCTGGTAATGAAATCATTGAAACAATTGTAAAATCAGAAAGTGAACAATTTGATAATCTAAAAGAGTACTTAGCCAATAAAATTGATGAAAATAATGAACTGATTGTTGAAAAAATTATAAAATCAGTAATGGAAGAGCAAAATAAACAACTCAAGTTATTTAAAGACGATATATTAAATGAAGTCAAAGAATTTATTGATTCTAAATTTAATATAGAAAGTAAGGCCAATGAAGCTTTATACAATAAAATTTCGACAAAAGTAGATGATTTAGCATCTGAAAAACTTTCATTAGAAGATAATATAAATTTACAAATGGATAAGTTCACTGAATTATCTATCTCTAGGGATAAAAATTTAATAGATGAAATTAAAAAGTATGCAAACATAATGGATCAAGCTTATCATATTCAAAATGAAATGGATACAAGTAAAGAAAAAACAGGATTTCTATCAAGAATATTTTTAGATAATAATTGATGATAGTTCATAATTAAAGTATCCGAATTTGTGGGTAGTTTTTCAATTTTTATAAGAAATTGAAGAGCGAAGTTAGATAAGTACAATGGTTAACTTTTTACTATTTAGTTTTATTATTTTATGCCACAAATATAATTGCTAATTGTTGTAAGATTTACAGAAATAGTATCAGAAATTAAAGCTATACAATTTAATAAAGCAATTAATTTAACTTTAAGTAGTATTAATGATTACAGGCTGGTGGTATAAAGTAATTCCTTCAATATTGAGTTGCATAGTTTTGTTATATAACAGAGTAAAATCCTTTGAATGATGTGGTGGATATAAAAAGGAGTAATATACTTATAATGTTTATTTCAATCATATACTGAATCCATAAAATAATATTTAGCATTTAGAACTCCCCAATATTGTTCTAAAAATTTTTTGGTTAAAGGTCTAGCTAGTTCACTATCATAGTAACTTGCTGGTGGTAAAAGTATGCTTAATGGTAATCACTTTTGAAATCACATAAAATATGCAATTTATAACTAAACCATTTAATTTTGTTACTATCAATATCCTTTTTACTTCCTAAGTTAGCTAAAATACTATCATTATTTAGTTTTTTTGTTGGTTAGGCTTTTTCGTAAGCATCAATTACAACTTCAATACCAGCAACGATACCTAATGAAATAAGTTTTCCTACAATTTTGTAGAATTGTTTCAGGGTGTTATTACAGGATATGTTTTGAAGAAATCTAATAATTGTTGGAGTAGACCGTGTTTTTTCTAAAACACTAAATTCACAGATATATCCTAAAATTGGATTGGATTTAAGTTTCTCTAACAAATCTGCTAAAGTGCGTATTCTTTCAAATTGCTGCAATAAATGCATTGAGCATCGCTTGAATGGAATATCGTTTCGGACCACGTGAAGCGTGCATCTTAATGAACTCTGATATTAAACCATCAAAATTTAATTTGAGTCAAATTATTTCTAGTTTTGATTTTGGTTGAAATTTTAAAATTTCTTCAAACGAAAATAAATATTCTGTTAAATATACATAAATGGATAATCGTTTTCTGTTATGGATTATTTGTTTTTTAGCAAATATGAAATTTAATCAATTAATTATCAAAAAACATTATGCTAAAGTATTTTGATAACTCTTTTGCTGGAGATGTTTCTTTAATTTACTTGTTTTATTAAAGAGGAATTATAAAATATCACAAAAAGAGTCGATTTGTTGTATTATGGTACGAAAAAAATGTAGAAAATTATAGGATATTTTGAATATTTTTAAATAAATACTTGTAATTACTCGGATTATAGTATAATATGGAAAATATATATTAGATATTGAAATGTTCATAAATAATGAAAAAATAGTAATGAATGTATATAAAAGGGCGATAGATAAAATTATGTTTTAATGGCTATTTTATGATTGGTAATCGTAAGTTTTTTATGTAGTTATCGAATTCATAAAGAAGAATCAATATGCTGTCAAAATAATCGTATTAATTTTAATTTATCTTGTTGAAGATATTAATCAACATTTGAGTGTATCTTCAACAAACTAATTTATTCAAATTAGCTAGCAAATATGTCTTAATCTTTATCAAATAAAATTTTTAGTATAAATATACATAGTTTATTTGAGGTAAGGAAGAAATCATTTAAAAATATATTAGTGAAATGGATAATGATAACAGTTTTAGATTTTTGTAAAATGCTAAATAAAAATAATGATAGGAGGATTTTAATGTTAAACAAAAAGAATTTACTTTATTTAGGGACAATTGTTACTTCGATTATTTATATTTTATGGAGAATATTTTTTTCAATTCCACTTAATTATGGCTATATATCTTTAATATTTGGAATAGCACTATTAATTGCTGAAATGAGTGGAATTATAGAGACTTTGCAGTCTTATTATGGTATGGGGAAATCCATAAAACCAAAGAAACCACAAATTAGTGCTGATAAATATCCAGATATAGATGTATTCATTTCAACATATAATGAAACTGCTGAGTTATTATACAAGACTGTAAATGGATGTCTAAATATGGATTATCCTGATAAGTCTAAGGTTCATATATATATATGTGATGATGGTGATCGTGCTGAAATTAGAAAATTTTCAGAAGAAATGGGAGTTGGGTATCTACGTAGAGACACTCATGAACATGCAAAAGCAGGGAATCTAAATCATGCTATGAGTGCAACAACTTCACCACTTGTAGCAACTTTTGATGCAGATATGATTCCGTTACACAATTTTTTAATGGAAATAGTACCATTATTTTTTTTGCCTGATATGGAACAAGATGAAGATGGAACATGGAGAGAACGTAAAGTTATAGATGAAAATTTTAAAATTGGTTTTATTCAAGCGCCTCAGAGTTTTTATAATTCAGATTTATTCCAATATAATTTATACTCAGAGCAAACAGTTCCAAATGAACAAGACTACTTTTATAGAGATGTTCAATTAGCTAGAAATGCAACTAATTCAGCGATATATGGTGGGTCTAATACAATAATATCTAGAAAAGCACTAGATGAAATAGGGGGCTTTTTTACAGGTGTTATTACTGAAGATTTTGCCACTGGGATATATATACAATCAAAGGGGTATACTTGTTATGCAATTGATGACATTCTTGCCATTGGACTTGCACCTACTGACTTAAAGAGTTTAATAAAGCAGAGAGAACGTTGGGGAAGAGGTTGTATACAAACAGTTAGGAAAATTAAAATATTAACAATTAAGGGATTAAGTCTTGGGCAAAAATTAAGCTATATGGCTTCTTATAATTATTGGTATACGCCATTTAGACGATTTTTATATTTAGTATCACCTATTTTATTTTCTGTGTTTAATATTACAGTAGTTCAGTGTAGTCTTCAGGATATATGTATTTTTTGGTTACCACAATACATAATTAGTAGTATGGCTTTAAAGAGCTTATCAGGTAATATTAGAAATAATAGATTAAGTAATATTTATGACACTATATTATTTCCATCATTATTAGTTGCAGTGTTATTAGAAACTGTGGGAATAAAGAAAATTAAATTTGCAGTAACTAAAAAGGAAAAAGTAGATAATCCAATGAAGTACCATTTAACGCAAATGATTCCACATGTTATATTAGCCTTTTTAAGTTGTATTGGAATAGTAAACTGTTTAAAAAGTATAATTGGACAAAATTCAATTGCGAGTATAGTAATTTTATTTTGGTTAGTTGTTAACTTATATAATTTAATAATGTCTATTTTCTTTATGAGAGGAAGAAAGAATTATCGTACTGCAGAACGTTTTTCAGTTGTAGCAGATATAAGTATAGGGTATGAAAATGTTGAAATAAAAGCTAAGACTTTAGATATATCAGATGATGGATTTGCAGTAGTTAGCAAATTTCCAGAGTATATACCTTATGGTAAGGAATGTAATATAAACCTGATAGAAGGAAATGATTCTTGTAATATGAAAGCAGAAATAGTGCATACATCACAAGTTAAATCAGGGTGGAAATATGCATTTAAAATTACAAAAATAGATGATGAAAACAAAAAGAAGTATTTTAGCATAATCTATGACAGAGAACCGTCATTACCATCAGAAATTGTACCAAGTATTAGTGTATTTGAAGATATACAAGCAAATTTAATTAGATATTCATTAAAAGATAAACGTAAGTTAGCTCGTATAACTTTAAATAAGAAATTAAAGTTATTAGATGGTGCACAAATTGTAATTAAGGACTTTAATTATGAACATATTTTAATCGGAGACATAGATGGAATGTTAGGAAAGTTTGTAACAATTCCAATCATAGATGATTTGAAGTTAGATTGTATTAGAGAGAATTATAGTAATATAAGTAGAAAAAGACGTAATGACGCTAGTAGAAGAAATGATGTCGATAAGCTATATATTATTAGTAATTATGAACAAGTAGCAAAGGATATAAGATTCAAAGATTTGTTATTACAATGGATGGATGAATATGAAAGATTAGAAGGGAAAAAATCGAAATGATAAAATTAAATCAGTCAAAATACAAGATACATAAGTATTCTGAATATAAAAAATTAGAAGTGAAGCATTTTGATAAATCACAGGAATTAAAGAAAGAAGAATATTTAAAGGCGGGAGAAAGATGACTAAGGCAAAAATAATAGGAACAGCAATTTTAATAACTATTATATGTTTTTCATATACAACAAATGCATTAGCAGCAACAAAGTTTTCTCTTATTGAACCCAAATCATGGACAACAGGTACAAAAGCTGAGGTGTCTAATTTATCTGATGGGGTAGCAGTTTCATTAGAGCCAACAGGCGAAGTTAATAAAGATATTAATGCTGCATATATATTTAGTACAAAAGTTTCATATCCTGATTCAACATCAGCATTGAAATTCCATATTAAGCAATATTCAACAAGCAATTTGTGGATGGATTTTATAGTAGAAGATGCAAAGGGTAATAAAAAGACTTTAAGTGTAGATGGAGCTGCTATTATACATAGAGATGATAGCTCTAGTGAGCAAGAAATTATTAAACTAAAGGATCTTTCATTAAACTTAGGAATTAACTTTAATGGGGATGTCTATATTCCATTTAGATACCTTAAAATAGCAAATTCAGATGGAAGTTCAAGCAATTTTGATATGAAAAATCTAAATTCTTCTGGTTTTGTGTTTACAACTAATGGAAGTAGCAAAATAGAAGTTACAGATTTAAAGTTATTAAGTGAAGAAGAAGATCCATATTTGAAGTTAAAGTTAGATGCTAATATAGTAGGGGAAGATTCATTGCCAATAGCTGATGTGCAAGAAGCAATTTCAAAATATTCTATTCAAGGAAGTCAAAAAGGTGACTTTTCATTTGTACCGATAGAAGGAATACCAGGAGTTTCTCTTACAGAAGACGGTGTGTTTACAACTTCTGAAAATGCTTCAGAACAAGGTGTTAAAATTAAGGCTATAAACAAAGATGGTTTATATATCTATAAGATGGTTTATATATATAAATCATGGATTAGTACTCAAGATGATCAAAAACTTAAGCTTCCACAACCTGATCAAATTAAACCTATTGAGAACAATTATAATATATTTTCTAATGAAAAAGTATTAATAGGGATTCGATTAAGTTGTATAATGGCTGCATTTATATTTGGATTAAGTTATTGCTTGAGCCATAGGAAATTTAAAGATTAGGGGGAGAAATATGCTTTTTTCAAGTATAACATTTTTATTATTATTTTTACCAATTGTATTAATAGTTTATTTTTTACTTTCATTTTCACGTTTAGCACAAAATATTTTCCTTTTTATTGCAAGTTTATTCTTCTATGCATGGGCAGAACCTAAATTTGTAGTTATATTATTGGTTTCAATAATACTTAATACATTGTTTGGATATCTAGTAGATAAATACAGGGAAAATATCAAAGCTATTAAAATAATATTAGTATTAACCTGTATTCTTAATTTAGGTAATTTATATATGTTTAAATACCTAAACTTTACTATAAAAAACATAAACGGTATTTTATCTACAAAGATACCAATGCAGCAAATTATGTTACCTTTAGGTATTTCCTTCTTTACATTCAAAGCATTATCTTATGTGATAGATGTATATAGAAAGAAAACAGAGGTTCAAAAGAATCCACTTTATGTAGGATTATATATAGCATTTTTCCCACAGCTGTTGTCAGGTCCAATAGCAAGATATGGTGCAATGAAAGAACAAATTTTACATAGAAAATTTGATTTTGATAGATTTTCGGCAGGTTTTTGCCGTTTCATTATAGGGTTGGGCAA
>Ga0302165_10000725_pt1 | contig 11719 bp, 8 predicted proteins | sample I_Fen_E3_2_FD_193499 | JGI IMG/M metagenome (GOLD analysis project Ga0302165, IMG submission 193499) | Peat permafrost microbial communities from Stordalen Mire near Abisko, Sweden - I_Fen_E3_2 | ecosystem: Environmental > Terrestrial > Soil > Wetlands > Permafrost | place: Sweden: Abisko... | reverse complement strand
AATGTTCTATCAAAGCATATGATAAAAAACTTTAATAAGTACCTGAAAGAAATGCAAAAGATGGGATATACAAATAACTTTGAGGTATTAAATGCAAAAGATTTTGGATTACCACAAAATAGAAATAGAGTTTTTACTATAAGCTGCTTAGACGGGACATTCTTTAATTTTGGGACATTAGAAAGAAAACCAATGAGAAATATAAAAGAATTTTTACAACCTAACAGCGAGGTAGATGATAGATATACTATTAAATCTCCAAGCATGAAAAGTAGAATTATGAAGACAGATAGTAAGACCTTTACAGGAATATTAAAAATTATAGATGAATATGCAGAATGTATTACCACTAAGCAAGATAGATGCCATAATAGTGGAGTTATACCACTAGTTAATGGAGAGTATAGGCTATTAACAGAATTGGAATGCTGGAGGTTACAAGGTTATTCAGATAAAGATTTTTATAACGCATTAAAAGCTAATGTAGGAATGGAAGGTAAGAAAAATAGTGCATTATATTATCAATCAGGTAATTCAATTCCAGTAACAATATTTGAAACTATAATAGTGCATTTTTACTTGAATAATTTTACAGTTGAATAAAAAAACAGATTCTTAAGCTATTTTTAATGACTCAAAAATTTTTTCTATCGGCGTACCGCTTGCGGCAGCTTCATAAATATATATTATTTTGGATTTTTCTAAATCTTTCTTGGCAGCTTTATATCCAGTATTGAAGTGATGAGAATCAGTGCAGTATATTTTGCAATAAGTATAATTTATTAACATTATTATTAGATATCTATTGATACTTTTCTCACTTCGTACCTGATATCCATTGAGTCCTAAGTAAGTTTTACAATCTCTAAAAAATGGTTCAATCGCCCAACGGTCAGTATATTGAGTTAAAATATCCAACGGTACTAATGATTTTTCTAAGGAAATAAAAGTTTTTAATGCTCCATCTTTTTGAAAAGCATCTTTAGGATAACTTAAAATAATAGAAACATTCTTTCTATCTTTTAAGTTGCCAACATAATTGTAAATGTAGTATTGCTGATCTTTGACGGTGACAAGGTCAAAGTCTTCAATGTTTAATGAAGTAGCAAACTTATGAAGTTTTATTCCTAGTCTTTCATGACCTTTTGGAAAAATAACTCTATTCGTTTTTAAAGCACCAATATAACTATAGCCAGCTTTTTCAGAAGCATTAAAAATATCCTTACAACTATACCAACTATCAGCTAACACATAACCTTTATTTTCAGGCTTAGGAAGTGTTGCAATTAATTTTTGAGTTAATTCTATTTTACTCATAGATTCTTTATCATAGATATCAATTGAATATGGGAGAACTAATCCGTCACACGATAGTAAAGTAACTAGTATTTGATGACCATATACATTCTTACCTTTTAAGTGAGAATTATGAAATGAACACTTTTCAATTGGATTCTTAGCCTTTGACGAGGGCTTTGTCTTTTCAGAAATAGTGTCATCAATAATAAAGTATATTGGCTGTCTGGATTCTCTTGATTTAGCCCAAATAAGTTCTATAATATATGATTTTAAAGCTCTTTCCAAAAGTTTTTCGTCCCAATTACTATTTGAAAGAAATCTAGTAATACTAGTTCGATGTCTCGAAGGAGCAAGCTCCGCTATGTCGGAAATTTTACCGTTATAACCTTTTGATATCATAGCATTCATCATAGTTTCTAAATGTCTTAATTGAGGCTTAGTTAAGTAAAAATCAAAATTTAATTGCTTAAAAAATTTGTATACTGATAGTTCATTTGATATAATTGTGTTCTGAAACATTTATGTATAGCTCCTTGCTGTCATTGTTGTGTAGTAACTCAATTATAACAAGGATTTATCATAAATGTTTTTTTATTTTATTCAGTTGTAAAATTATTCAAGCATTTTTGCACTATTATAGTTTATATTATTTATTTCAACATATATACATCAAAATTTTTACTAATAATATCCCTCTTCCATATCTAAATATGCATTCTTTATATTATTAAGCTGCCTATGCAACTCATCAATCTTAATTTTCACCTCATCAATTTCTATGTCTTTACTTTTTATCTTTTCTTTTTCCTTCTCTATTAATTCATTGGCTTCCTGAATTTTTTCCTTTCGCTTTGCAAAAACTTCATAATCCCTTTGGAAATATGGCTTTTGTTTTGCTTCTTCAATTAATGCTTTTTCTAAGTCCATCATATTAGATTCATTGATTAACTTACTTGCTTGATCCTTCCAAACTTCTGGGGATAGTATGCGCTTGAAAGTTCCCAATTTATTTTTGGCCTCATGAAGGTGACTTTCAGCTGCCTCCTTTTTAATTCGCATTTTGTCATATTCCATATATGATCGTAAAAGAACTCTTTTTTCAGAATTCATTACGATCTGCTTAAATTCTTCTTTATAGTTATCATAAATTTCACAAGCTAAATTATAAGCTTTTAATAAATCTTCACAATTATTTTCCAATTGTTCTTTTTCTTTTATTAATATCTCTAATTCATTTTCTTCATCTTCTTTTTGAATGAATATATCATTATATATTTGCTGTTTATGCTTCCATAAATCAACTAAATCATTATAAACTTCTAAATCTTCCTCATAGTCCTCCGAACTTACTTTAACACTTATTATTGCACTGACTAATAAAGGTAGAATCTCTTCTTGCTGCCTTTGATTTAGTAATGCAGCTCCACTAGATAAGAATGAAAAAATTATATAATATTCATTTGAAAATGTCTTTTCCAAAACCTCCTTGCCATATATTTTTAATGCTGGTTTTTTAACTATTAATTTTTGCACTTCAAATATAATGCTAGCCATTTCCCTATAATCATTAATTGTCCCTAAGTCTATCATTATTAATAAAAAGTCAAATGCATGCGCTTTTATAGATGATTTAAATGTTTCTTCTGACATAATATCTAAATTAAATTTATTATAATATAACTTTTCTTTTTCAATGTTTTCTGGTCTTTGTTTTTGCTCTACAATATTGTTATAAATTTTATCTGTTAACTCATCATTTATTTGTAACTTATTATCTATATTTTTTAAGTATAATATTACCTTTTCTAAGTAATATGCATTTATTGCATCTAGTTTATTTATTCTCCCCTTAAAGTCCTTTTTGATCATTAGAATTTCGTAAGCTTTATCTACAACCCTATCTAAAACATGTATAACTTCTCTCCTATTATGTATATTTCCTAAAGGCACCTTAGATAATTTTATTAACTTATAATATAATATTAATTTAATTTCATAATCACTTATATTTTTTAGCTCATTAAAATTTTTATTTATAGATTCTAAAAATTTATCCTCACTAGCCTTCACTACTACATCTTTAGATCTAATTATTAAATTGGATCTATTATCCATGACATTGCTTATAGTATAGATAATCCTAAGTTCTCTGTTTTGTAATTTTAAAAATCCACTATAAAAAGGTTTATACTTCAGTTCTATCTTAATCTTTTCATTTAGCAGCTCTTTAAAATTTCTAACTTTTCTTTTAGCATCTCCTATATCTTTTGTATAGCTCATGATATTTTCATTAAATATTCTATCTTCAAAACTAATTTTCATTGTAAGATTACTAACTTTTCCTTCTAATATTTTATGTAGTTTTCTATCATATGAAAATTCCATAGTTTCCAAAACATCTTGATATTCAATTGATAACTTTACTAAATTTTCATATATGTGTCTAACTATTCTTAATTCATCATCAAGTGATTGCTCTATTTTTCTTATAATTTCATCCTGTTCTTCTAATTCTCTCACTAAGGATTTTAATTCCTGCTTTTGTATCTCTGCCTTTACAAGCCTGCTTTCTGTATTAAAAATTAATTCTTGAATTTCTATGCAGCTTTCCTCTAACTGTTCAAAACTCTTCATATATGTACTATAATTTTTTTCTACCTCAGCTACTTTATTTTTTTGTTCTTCAAGCTTTTTAGTTAATAATAACTGTATAGATTCTAAATCAACTTTTTCTTCTTTTATTACTATTATGATTTTATTTGTCCCTCTTATACTATCCAATTTGTCCTCTGATTCAATAATTTTCTGTCTTAAATTATTTATTTGTTTATCCTTTAATAAAATTTCTTCATTAATTTTGTTAAGTTCCTTTTCTTGATACTCAATAGTACTTGGAGCTCTAAAGCTTAAATCTTCATTTGATAATTTTTTTTCAGGTTCCATATTTTTTAAATACCAGCATAAAATTTCATGAATAACCTCTAAAATTTCTATAGGATGCTTGGAAATCTTTTTATTCTTATTACGATAACATGCATGTTCATACCCATTAACCAATACAATTTCGATACTATCATGGATTTTATCTGGTAGGGAAAAATTAGAACTTAATCTAATATTCTCAAGTAACTGCCAGACAGCTACATCACTTTCTATATTATATTTTTCTCCTATATTCTTTAAAATCTCCTCTGCTACTTTCCTACTAATCACTTTTGTAATTTTAGGATAATATTCACACACATACTCTGCTTTCACTAGCTCATTATAGTGTTTTTCTATACTCGTCGCTTTTAAATACACAAAATTACTTTCATTATATTTCACAAACTCTCCCCCTGATGCCTATAACTTATTTACCATATTATATCATTTAGCCTATAAATTCATTTTCAGTTATGATATAGTCTACAGGTACATCTTTCGCATCCATTGGTACCTTATCTAGAATTTGAAGCTCGTAAGCCAATGCTAACTTTATAATCTTATCTATATTTTCTTCATTAATTTTCTTAAAGTATCTATCATAAAAACCGGCTCCGTACCCCATTCTTCCTCCATTTCTATCAAAAGCAACTCCTGGAACTACAATTAAATCAAACTCATTTGGATCAATATGAGGTTCCTCTGTTTTTGGTTCTAAAATTCCATACTTGCTTTCTATAAGATTATCTAAAGTTGTGATCTCTACCGCATCCATATGTCTGGTTTTAAATTCTGTTCTAGGAACATAAATTTTCTTCTTATCTTTTAACGCTCTATTTATTATTACTTTAGTATTTATTTCCGAATCATAAGATATATAAATAAAAATTTTTTCAGCTTCTTTATAATATTTACTTTCATAAAATTGCTCTAATATCTTTTTATCCATTTCCATTTTTTTAACTAAATTTATATTATTGCGTTTTTCTAAGATTTCTTTCCTTAGTATTTTTTTATCATTAAATATTGCCATAATATCCGCTCCTATAATTATATTTCGTACTTAATTTGGATTTCAGCAACTTTTTAAACATACATATATTGTAACATAATTTATTTTGCGATTATGCTTCATATTTTACATTTTTTAAGAATATTATTATAAGAAAACTTGACTCACATCAATTTACTAAGTAAGTGATTCAGATAAAACAATATATTCTTATTTAGAATTTAACTTTTGTATCTTTATTAAACTAATTATTAATATAATTTTAAACCTTCACTTTTGAATTCTTTAGGGATGTGAAAGAAAATAGCAATTCAAAGATGCGATGAGATGTTCTTATATGTAGCATAGCTGCTCTTTCTTAATGTGTATATTTTGTCTTAAGATAAGTTCAACTAGATTCAGGTGGAATGTAAAATTCCATCTGAAAAGTTTCACTTTATGTCAGACAAGGAACTAAAGCTCACTCATAGTAGGGCTATTAGTGAGATTTAGCGACGCAGTATGACGCAAAATAGACTAGCATACTGACTTGTTATTTCTTTGAACATCCCTTAATTAATTTCTTCACTTGATTAACCATATATCTTTTACTATAATAAACAAGAAGCATGTTAATATTTAGAAGGAGTGTTAATTTATGAACTACAATGTTGAATTAATAAGAGAAGAAAATTATAAACCAACATTTTGGTCTGGAGGCATGGCTACAGAATTAATAACCTATCCACAAAACTCTGATTATGCTAGTAGAAATTTTTTATGGAGACTTGGAGTTGCTAAAATTGATATATTAGAATCTACCTTTAGTACTCTACCAAGGGTATCACGAAAATTCATGGTTATTGAAGGTCAGATTACTCTTGATCATGAAAATAAATATAAAAAATCACTTAACTCCTTTGAGCAAGATAATTTTATGGGTGATTGGAATACAAAAACTTATGGCAGAGCTTCTGTATTTAATTTAATGACGAGAGAAAATTACCAAGGGGAATTAATTCATTTGAATATTCCACCTAAAAAACATATTAACTTTGAATATAATGCACAATTAAATAAAGATATAATAGCAATTTGCTTTTATGTCGTAGGTGGCACCTTTAAAACTACTCTAAATAATAAACACTTTAAAGTTAATCCTAATGATTTATTAAAAGTTGATTATTTAAAATCTAGTTTTTCACATGAGTTTGTGTTAAATAATGATTCATCAAATATTACTAATATAGTAGTAAGCGTAATTTACCGTTCTTAACTATGCTTAGTTAAGGGCTTAATCTCAAATTCAAAATATAAAATCACTTTAAATTGATTATTTCTTAAATTTGAGATTAGCTTTCTACCACAGATTATTTAGTTAATCCTTAAAACACTAAAAAATTATCCTTTAAATATATATTCCAAAAAACTTTTCGGTTAATCCTACTATGACTATAATTATAAATTAAAACTATTAACTTTTATCTCATTTCTCCTAAAGGCCACTTCTTTTTTTATTTCATAACTTTCTTCATCTATGGTAATCCTATAAATATCAGGACAGCCTTCTTCCCTCCACTTTCTCATGTATTTTGCTGTAGCTTCTATATCTGTATAGTAGTTTTGGTCATAATAATCTGAAAATTCTAAGTAAGATAATATACTTTTTTTATCTAACTTTAAATTTTCTTTGACTACATTATTACATATTGGAATAAAAAATCTTAAGGGCACTTCATAATTATATCTTGATTTTTCTTTTAGCACTTTTGCTTCCATAATCGCTCTTTTAAATAATACATTCCCCTTATCCTTGTCATCAATTTTTAATTTAAATATTATTTTTCCACTTTTATTTTTTTCTAATTTTATTTTAATCATTTGCTCACCATCAGTCATAATTTAAATTCTACATTAAAATGTTTAAACATTTTAATAATCTAATTTCAATTGAATTTAAGCTAACTTTACTATTATTTTATAAAAGTATCAATATTTTTTTATGTAAATCTCTTTAATTTTATGAAAATCTAAATAATTCTATTAAAGTTTCTTTAAAATTAGTTATTTTTATCTAATTTTATTATGTAAAACTAAGTAAAACATATTTGTTTTACAAATTTTGAATCTATCAGCTTTTTTCACCATTGAAATTTTAATTAATTACTTGTACAAAAATAAAGTGCTATAAAATAAATTATTTATAACACTTTATTAATTTTATATATACTAACTATTAATAATTTTCTACAAAAACTTCAAAATATGCTTGTGGGTGTGCACATGCTGGACATGCTTCTGGTGCTTCTGCTCCTTCATATATATAACCACAATTAATACACTTCCAAAGAGTTCCTTCATCTTTCTTGAATACTGCTCCAGCTTGTATATTTTCAGCAAGTTTTTTATATCTTGCTTCATGACGTTTTTCTACTTCAGTTATTTTTCTATAAATGAATGCAACTTCTGGATATCCTTCTTTCTCTGCAATATCTGCAAAAGTTGGATAAAGTTCTGTCCATTCTTCATTTTCACCAGCTGCTGCTGCAAGTAAATTTTTTAATGTCTCTTGGTGAAATGAAACGGGATAAGATGCGTTTATTTCTATTGGTTCATCAATGTAATCTTCCTTAAGGAATTTATAAAATCTCTTTGCATGCTCTTTTTCCTGCTCTGCAGTTTCCATGAATATATTGGCTATTTGTACAAATCCCTCTTTTTTAGCCATGCTTGAATAATAGGTGTACCTAGTTCTAGCTTGACACTCACCTGCAAAAGACTTCATTAGATTTTCAGCTGTTTGACTTCCCTTTAAACTTTTCATATCTTTACCTCCCAAACGTATAGTTTTATTTAAATATACAAATCCTAATTTAAATTATAATACTCCATGGTACATTTATCTACATAATTATTTATTTTCCATATAATAAATATCACCCAAACAAAGACTTTGTTATTTTTCATCTATTATTGTTTTCTATTATAATTATAATAAACAAATTTGATTTTAGTTGTATATATCTACTATAATATGTATATATATATTATTGAATATAACTACCACCATTCGTTATACATGTTTATTAGTAGAAAATTAATCTAGTATTACTTTCTTTTTAATATCACATTAAAGGAGCAATTTATTTTGGATAATTCAATTACAGAAAATTATCATCCTTTTAAATCAGATTCTAATCTCTTTAGTAATGATATCTCTTTTCTTATTGAACTTAGGGCAAAGCCACAAATCATAGAAATAATTAAAGAAAAGCATTTAGAAGAAATATCTGAAAATATATCTATTCAAGATAAACGAAATAATTTAATTATTTGGAATGCCATGTACACTAGAGAAATAGTTAAAAATGGAATTCTAACAAGATACCTTCATCCAATATATAATAAGTTTTATATGTTGATTCCAACTTTAAATACTCTAAAAGAACTTCAAGATCTTGAAGTAATAATGATAGATACTTATATAAATTTGTTAATTAATGATGTTGAAGTAAAAGATAACTTTGTTATAAATAGAATTTTAAAACATCTTCATCTTAATATAGAAAGTCAGATTTCTTTACATAAGCTGGCTAATGAAGTAAATCTATCAGAAGGTTATATATCTGATTGTTTTAAAAAACATATGGGAATAACTATTATGAAATACGCGAAAAAAATAAGAATAGATAGAGCTAAGGTACTCCTAGTCACTACAAATACCAGCATTTTAGAAATAGCCATTACCTTGGGCTTCCATGATCAAAGTCATTTTCATAAAGTTTTTAAATCTTTTACTGGAGTATCTCCTTCTGAATATAGAAATACAAACTTTGGATAAAATCAGATGGTTTTATGTTTCCCCCTTAAAGAGTTACTTATATACTAAAATATATAATGAAAACCCTGCATATAAAGAGAATTTTAACTCTTTACTATACAGAATATTTAATTATAACTTTAACATCATCAAAAGCTTAATTTAATTTGAAAAAGTAGATAGTTTTGTTTTTACACCTAACTATCTACCTTCCTTTCAATTCCATTACATATTTATCAATTAATTTTGTAATTTAAATTATAGTTTCCAGATATCTTTATTATATTGTGCAATTGTACGATCTGAAGAGAAGAAACCAGCTTTGCTTATGTTTACTAACACTTTCTTATTCCAAGCTTCTCTATCTTCATAAGCTTTAAATACTACGTCCTTAGTCTTAATGTAATCTTCAATATCAAGTAAAGTCATGAACCAATCTTTATTAATCAATTCCTCATGAAGTCTTGTAAGATTTTCCTTATCTCCAACTTTAGTCATTTCCTTACCTACTAAGAAATCTACTAATTTCTTAATTGCAGCTTTTTTATAGAATTTTTTAGAAACATAATCAGCCTTTTTGTAGTGTTCAATAACTGCTTCACTAGCTTCACCGAAGATATATATATTCTCATCTCCAACTAATTCATGTATCTCAACATTCGCACCATCATCTGTTCCAAGTGTTAAGGCACCATTTAGCATAAACTTCATATTACCTGTACCACTAGCTTCCTTGGAAGCAAGCGAAATTTGTTCTGAAACATCACAAGCAGGTATTAGCTTTGAAGCCTTAGTTACATTATAATTTTCAATCATAACAACCTTTAAATACTTACTAACTTCAGGATCATTGTTTATGATTTCTTGCATACAAAGAATAGCATGTATAATATCTTGAGCAATTATATAAGCTGGTGCAGCCTTAGCTCCAAATATCATAGTAATTGGTGTAGTTGGCTTTTTACCCTTCTTAATTTCTAAATATTTATTGATTATATACAGTACATTCATTTGTTGTCTCTTATATTCATGAAGTCTTTTAATTTGAATATCAAATATAGAATTTTCATCAATTTCTATGTTTTGAGTTTCCTTTAAATAATTCTTTAATATAACCTTATTATTTTTCTTAATTTCACCAAGTTTATTTAATACAGCTTTATCCTCTAAATACTTAGCTAACTCTTCTAACTTAGAAGCATCCTTCTTAAAATCCTCTCCAATAAGTTCAGTAATATAATCAGCTAATTCATTATTACAGTGTAATAGCCATCTTCTAAAGGTTATACCATTTGTCTTATTGTTGAATTTTTTTGGATAAATATCATAGAATGGCTTTAATTCTTCATTTTTTAAGATTTCAGTATGAAGTGCTGCAACTCCATTTACACTGAAACCATAATGAATATCCATATGAGCCATGTGTACACGCTTTTCCTCATCTATAATAGCTACTTTTTCATCCTTGAATTCTTTCTTTACCCTGTTATCTAATTCTCTAATTATTGGTAACAATTGAGGTACAACTTTTTGCAAGTAAGCCATTGGCCATTTTTCTAAAGCTTCAGCAAGTATTGTGTGGTTAGTATACGCACAAGTCTTGCTTACAATCTCAATAGCTTCATCCATTTCAATTCCCTTTTCACCAAGTAGTCTGATTAATTCAGGAATAACCATTGATGGATGTGTATCATTTATTTGAACTACTACATGTTCATTCAATTTATGAAGATCGTGTCCATTTTCTTCAGCTTCAAGTAAAATTAATTGAGCCGCATTACTTACCATAAAATATTGTTGATATATTCTTAATAAATGTCCAGCTTCATCACTATCATCTGGGTATAAGAATAAGGTTAAGTTTTTCTTTATCTCTTCTTTATCAAAATTTATACCGTCTTTAACTAAAGTTTCATCTATAGTATCAATATCAAATAATCTAAGTTTATTTGATGCTTGATTATATCCTGTTACATCTATATCAAATAAAGTTGATGTAACTGTGAATCCACCAAATAGAACTTCAAATTTAATGTCAGATTTATTTAACCAACTTTCACTTGTAATCCATGGATTTTTAGTAGCCTTTTGCTTATGGTCTTCAAAAATTTGCTTAAATAAACCAAAATGATAATTTAATCCTACTCCATCTCCATTTAGTCCTAAAGTTGCAATTGAATCAACAAAACATGCTGCTAATCTTCCAAGTCCGCCATTACCTAAAGAAGGTTCTAATTCAACATCTTCAATTTCAAGTAAGCTCTTTCCGCTTTTAGCGAGTATAGCTTTAACTTCTTCATAAAGGCCTAAGTTAATTAAATTGTTAGATAATAACTTACCAATTAAAAATTCAGCTGAAATGTAGTATAACTTCTTTTTGCCTTTGTTAGTACCTTTTTTCTTGATTGTTCCTTTAGTCAGTTCTAATAATGCTAAATAAATTTCTTCATTACTAGCCTTACCTATAGATGTGTTAAACCTTTTCTTTAAAATTTGATTTAAATTTTTTTCTACCATAATAAATTTCCCCACCTTTAAATTAAACTATTTATAATATATATCTAAATATTGACTTCAATTTACGATTATTATATCAATTTAATTTAGGTTGTTTTGTATATTAATTATCTTTTTTGTATATTTATCATGTGATTTTTCTATTTTTAAATTTATTTTTTGTGTTT
>Ga0302165_10000718_pt1 | contig 11803 bp, 13 predicted proteins | sample I_Fen_E3_2_FD_193499 | JGI IMG/M metagenome (GOLD analysis project Ga0302165, IMG submission 193499) | Peat permafrost microbial communities from Stordalen Mire near Abisko, Sweden - I_Fen_E3_2 | ecosystem: Environmental > Terrestrial > Soil > Wetlands > Permafrost | place: Sweden: Abisko... | reverse complement strand
TAATTATGCTTAAAGTATTATTTTTAACCATAATATGAAAAATGTTTTTCCGTAAGTAGCATGCTACAGTTACTTCAGAAACTATCTCTTTGGATGGTATATATATATCCCCTATAATAAAATTAGATGTAACTAAGCGGTAAGACTAAAAATAATTTAACATTATTAAGTCAGGAAATCAATCTGCTACAACTAGTTTAGAAGCATCAACTCCTGTTTATGCAGAGATACGAAAAATAGAAGTAAATGATGGAAGATTTATTAATAATAGAGATGTAGATGAAAGATATAAGGTTGCTGTAATAGGAACTGATACAGTTAATAACATATTTGGAACTACAAATGTAATTGGATCTTTCTTATTCTCAGTTTGTGTGGGAATAGTATTTGGAATGTATCCTGCAAATAAGGCATCAAAGCTAAATCCTATTGAAGCATTAAGATTTGAATAATTAATAAGTAATAAAAAGTAAATAATTTAGAAATAAAACAACCTAATTATGTTCAATATGGCTATAAAGTTAGGTTGTTTTTTAAGCGATTCAGAAAATAACGTATTTAAAAATTAAGAATGTAAAATTATACTAGAAATGAGCCTACAAAATAAAAGCAGGCTCATTAAAATTTAATTAAATTACTTTCTACACTTTTTATTCATCATAATATTCACATTTGTTTTTTATATAAATACCCTAGGATTTTTGCAATTCATTAACCCTGACATAATGCAAATACCTTCTGCACCTGCATTAATAGCTTTTTCAGCATTTTCAGGTGAAATACCACCAATAGCATAAACAGGAATATTTACATGACTACAGACTGATGATAAAAAGCTTAACCCTCTTGGCGGAATGTCTTTTTTACAATCAGTAGCAAATATATGTCCTGCTGTAATATAAGTTGCACCTAAATTAACAGCTTCTATTGCTTCACTTACTGAATGAATAGACACTCCAACTTCATTAAATTCTTTGCATACATCCGGCTTAGATTTTAAAACATGCAACGGCAGATGAATCTTTTTACAATTAAGTTCTTTTGCTACATTATAATAAGTATGTAATATACACTCTGTATTATTTTTTTCACATATTTTTATTACCTTAGCTGCTAAATCCTTATAATCATTCTCAGATAAATCTTTTTCTCTAAGTAATATACTGACAGACTTAACCACTGTGTTTTTTTCATTTAATGTACATATGTTTTGTATCTGTGTTAAAAAGTCATTATTGCAAAGATGGCGATTGGTAATTGCCAAGATTTTATACATATATATAATCACTCATAACTGTTTGAAGGCCTTGATTAACAATTACATCATATATTTCTGATACCGTACGTCCGTCCGAAATCTCAAATTGTCCATCCCCTTTGGCCTCTTCATCATTATGACCACCTATTCCAACCGAAACTCCAGCTGAAATCTTATTTGTTGCAATTCCAATTACATTATCACGAAATTTAGCACATTCACGAGTTGATATTGTAATGTTTGCAAAAGGCATAAATATTCTATATGCAGTAATTATTTGTAGAAGCTCCTTTTCATGTACATCCTTTGGATTAATTTTGTCATTATTAATTATTGGGCGTAACCTTGGACATGAAAGAGCAATTTCAGCATGTGGATATTTACGTTGAATTAGGTGTGCATGAAGTCCTGTTGCAAAAGCATCCTTACGAAAATCATCCAATCCGAGCAGTGCTGCAAATCCAACACCTCTCATACCACCTTTTAAAGCTCTTTCCTGTGCGCTAAAACGATAAGGAAAAATACGTTTGTGTCCCTCTAAATGTAAGGTTTCATATTTATCTGAATTATAAGTTTCCTGGAATACAGTAACAAAATCTGCACCACATTCATGTAAATATGCATATTCATCACAGTTCATTGGGTATACTTCAAGACCAACTACCTTAAAATATTTTCTAGCTATTTTGCAAGCTTCACCAATATAATTAACATCTGACATACTACGACTTTCACCAGTAAGAAGTAATATTTCTTGTAGTCCAGTTTTAGCAATACTTTGCATTTCTTTTTCTATTTCCTCTGCATTAAGTCTCGCACGCTTAATTTTATTATAGCAATTAAAACCACAATAAATACAGTAATTTTCACAATAATTAGCAATATAAAGTGGCGTAAACATATAAACTGAATTACCAAAATGCTTACGTGTTTCTAATTTAGCACGCTTAGCCATTTCCTCAAGAAAAGGAAGAGCTGCTGGCGATAATAAAGCTGCAAAATCTTCAATATCTAATACATCTTTTTTAAGAGCCCTAAGCACATTATGAGCTGTATATTTTTCAGAATCATATGCTTCCATTTTTGAGATAACCTGATCCATAACATTAGATTCAATCACCTCCATACCTTCCATATATTTCATATGATCAACACGTTGTTCCATTTAAATCTCCTCCTTAATCTTCAAGAAATCCAGTTAATGGTGATGATGCTGAAGCACCATTATCAAGTACACTACCAAGCCCTGAAAGATACGCTGCTCTTCCTGCTTCTATTGCCTTCTTAAAAGCATTCGCCATAACTGGAATATTACCTGCTGTAGCAATTGCAGTATTAGCCATAATAGCAGCAACTCCCATTTCCATAGCCTCACAAGCCTGAGAAGGTCGTCCAATTCCTGCATCTACAATAATTGGAATCTCAATTTCATCAACTAAAATTTTAATAAAATCGCGTGTACTTAATCCTTTGTTTGATCCAATAGGTGACGCAAGTGGCATAATAGCTGAAGCTCCTGCATTTACCATATCTCTTGCAACATTTAGATCTGGATACATATAAGGCATTACTATAAATCCCTCTTTTGCAAGAATTTCAGTAGCTTTTAATGTTTCATAATTATCTGGTAACAGATATTTTGAATCACGAATAACTTCAATTTTAACAAAATCTCCACATCCAATTTCACGAGCTAAACGTGCAATACGAACTGCTTCTTCAGCATTACGAGCACCTGATGTATTTGGAAGTAATGTAACGTTTTTAGGTATATAATCTAAAATATTAGCAGTACCGCCCAAATTAGCACGACGTAATGCTAAAGTAATTATCTCAGCACCAGCATTTTCAACTGCTGCATTTATTAAATCAAGTGAATATTTCCCAGATCCTAATATAAATCGTGAACTAAATTCATGTCCACCTATAATAAGTTTATCAGTATTATTTTTCATATTTTCTTCTCCTTTATCTTCTTACTGTTAAATTTATATTTCTTCTATCCCGAGTATTAATCTTAAAACCATATTTGCCTGATGACCTGCGCAAATAGATACACGCGGAGCCATTAGACCTCGCCCTACCATAGCGCCATTTTCTCTATCACCACACAAATAAAAATTGTCTGCTATTTTTTTTGTGATTATTGTATTACTGCTTTCATACCCTGCCATTCCTGAAGCTGACACAATTTTTTTTAGTGGACAACATTCAAGAATAGTATTTACAAGCATAGCCTTAGCTTTTGGATTATCAAAAGCTTCACAAATAATGTCATCATTTTTAAATAATGCTTGAACATTTTCTTCAGTAACCTTAACAGTATCAATAGTTACTTTAATAAATGGATTTATTTCTTCAATTTCATTTTTTAATGATTCTGTTTTATATAGGCCAAGATGTTTAATTTTATATTGCTGACGATTTAAATTGCTAGGTTCTACTATATCAAAATCAATTAAATGTAAGTGCCCCACTCCTGTTCTTGCTAAACTTATTGCTATATTAGAGCCAAGACCTCCAAGACCTGCAATGGCTACTTTTGCAGCTTTAACTTTTTCAAACACATGTGGAGTATGTCTTGCACACATCAAGCTTTCAAATTCATCTTGTGATGGCATTTTACCTTTTTCAATAAAGCTCACTTCATCATTTTCACTAAGCTTATAGTCATCAAATGTTTGAAATCCATTTAAAATTGGTATTATATTTTTTTCATCATCATAATGTTTTTTACGCAAATCATGAAGATTTAAACAATTAGTTGTTACTGTCTTACCATTAATTTTTATATTCAAATCAGCCGCCTCCTACAAAACTTACAACTTCTATAACATCACTATCAGTTAATATTTTTTCTTCATATTGAGTTTTAGGAACAATAGAACCGTTACATTCAACTGCAACAAGAGAAATTTTATAACCTTCTCGTACTAGATAATGTGCTAAACTCAAATCATCTGCATTGCTTATTTTATCGCCATTTACAGTTATCATAATTCACCTCCCTCAATTTGCATGCACAAAAAAAGGCCACAAAAAGAACTACACCCGTGGTGGTGTACCCCTTCATGTGACCTTAGTCATCATTCTGTAACATATTGTACCAACATAATTATATAATGTCAATAATAAACTTTTTTATTTCTCTATTAAATTTTGAAAAACTTTCGGTATCATTCAATTTTCTTCTGTGAAAGTTACCATATCTGACAATGGAAATATCATCGTAACTCTAGTTCCTTTATTCACCTCAGAGTCAATACTAATTTTTAATCCCAATTTTGAACAAAGCTTTTCACATAGATACAAACCTATTCCTGTGCTTTTGCTAAATCTTCTTCCATTCTCACCAGTGAAGCCTTTTTCAAAGACTCTATTTATATCTTTATCTATTATACCCACTCCATTATCCTCTATAATTAACATTACTGAATTAGCTTTCTTAACTGAAGATATATTTATCATTGGTTCTTTATTACTTGAATACTTTATGGAATTTCCGATTATCTGATTAATAATAAATTCAGTCCATTTCCCATCACTATATACAATTTCATTAATATCTTTTATATCTAATTTTATTTTCTTATGAATAAAATCTCTATAATTTCTTTTGACTACCTTTCTTACTGCATCATTAAGGTTAATTTCTTTTATAATATAGTCTTTGTAAGCATTATTACTTCTGGAATAATAAAGCACCTGTTCTACAAATCCCTCAATTTTATCTATCTGGAAGTCTATTTTATTAGTTACTTCATTTTGATTATTTTCAATTATCAGCTTTGTAGAAGCTATTGGTGTTTTAATTTCGTGTACCCAGGTCTCTATGTATTCTCTATAATCCATCTGCATATCTTTATAATATTTTACATTCTCATACATATCTCTGCTTAGTTCTTTAAGTATACAATTGAGTTTTTCCCCTTGTATAAAATCTGCTTCCTTTATCATCTCTGGAAGTAGATATTTCTTGTCCAATTTTTCTAATATCCTATCAATCTCATCATAATAATTTTTATATTTTATAAATTCTAAAGCCATATATGAAACTAATGGAAAAAACCAAATACAAAAAGCAAATACAATTATAATTAAGTTAACATTAATAACAAGCATTATAGCTGCGAGTATAATAAACATAAGCATATTGCATAATATTATAACAATTTTATCCTTAATAAATTCACCTATACTCATGGCATAATATACCCTAACCCTCTTCTTGTTTCTATTGGATTTTCTATACCTATCTCTACAAGCTTTTTTCTTAATCTGTTAATATTAACATTTAAAGTACTGTCATCTACAAAATACTCTGCTTTCCATAAGTATTCCATAAGCGAATCTCTTTTTACTATATTTCCCTTATTATTTATTAAGTACGAAAGCATCTTAACCTCATTTTTTGTCAACTCCAAGGACTTGTCTTTATAAATAACCGTTGCATTTGAAAGATTTAAATTAAAATCTTTGTAATTTAATATATTGTTAGTTTTTAAACTTCCATATGTTCTTTTTAATATATTTGTTATCCTTGCGAGTAGTATTTCTGTATTATAAGGCTTTGTTATAAAATCATCTGCTCCTAAATTCATACTAATTAATTCATCTACTTCACTATCTCTGCTTGTAACTATTATAATTGGGACATCTGATGTTTTACGTATTTCTCTACATATATAATAGCCATCAAACTCTGGAAGGTTTATGTCTAGTAATATAAGATTTGCATTCTCATTTTCAACATATTGTATTATATTATTAAATTCTACAGGTGCATTTACTTCATATCCATACTTTTTTAAAAAATTTTGTAATTCTTCTCTTATAACTTCATCATCTTCAATAATAATAATTTTCCTCATTATGTTCCCCCTACTATAAATATAAGGTTATTATAAGACTAAATACTATTTTTTACTATATTCTTATATCCTGTATATGTTATATAGAAATATCCTACATAAACTACAATAAATACCAAAGCTGTTATTAAAGCTGAAAATCTAATATCCATTTTGCTATAAGTACTTATCTCTTTGTTAACTACTGTAACACCAATAACTGAATGAATTAATGCGAGAATCACTGGAAAGCTGAAATGTATCAAAGTTTGAATAAATATTGTTTTGTTTATCATTTTTTTGCTTGCACCAATTCTCTTTAAAGCTTTATATCTTTCTATACTATCACTAGCTTCTGATAATTGTTGAAGAGCTAATACAGCCATGCTGGTTATTAAAAATACTATACCTAAATATATTGCAACAAATAACATAGATGTTGTTGATCCCTTTTCCTTAGAATAAATTACATCTTTTGAAGCAGCTCTCATATGTGGAAGGTTTAAACGTTCATACTTACCACCAATCAAGGAATCATTGTCAATTTCTTCGTATTTTTCATTGTTTTCCTCTCTATTTTCATCACAATACATTACATTAAGTGCTGATTTGAAAACTTTATAATCAGACAAGAACTCATCATTTATAACTATTGTGCAATAATTATCTGCTATTATATCTGTATCTAGATTCCCCTCTATAGCCTTATGATTTTTCACCAAATATTCTTTTCCTTTAATACTAACTTTATTGTTGTTTTTTAATTTTTCATTAATTGGCTTAATTAATTTATTATAATTTGATAAGATTAAAACCCCATCCTTGTTTAAATTTATTTCTTTTTCACCCTTTAATTTTAGCATTTTATTATAATCAGATATTTTTACAAAGCTTACTCCATAACCTTTAAATGCTTCATCTTCAGTTGTAAATAGTTCTTTCATCTTCATATCTGAATCATATTCATTATAAATTTCATATTTTTCATTTTCACTTATTTTAAAATCAATTTTATTAAATATATCTTTTACATTTTGGATGTCATCATTAGCATATAATATCAGACTGGCATCAAAAGGTGTTATTTTTTCAAGCCCTGCTTCAAAATCTTTCTTAAGACTTATTCCTGTAGATAATACAATTATTGTAATAAATAGCATTAGACATATTACTGACATTGATATAAAATTTGTATTAACTTTACTATTTATTTGTTTTAATACAAATATATTTAATCCTTTAAAATATACCTTTTTATTTTTATTTACTATATATAATATAACTCCAGATAAACTAAAGAAGAATAATACTGTACCTACTACAGAAATAACTAGCGCTGGTTTAAACATGGGATTCCATGTATCTATTCCTATCTTTAGTATAAATTTATATACACATGTTAATGACACTACACTTAATACAAATGATGATAAATATATAAACGGATTTTTAAATTTTATCTTTTCATTTTTTCTATCTGCTGCTAGCAAATCAATTATCTTATATTTAGAAATAATAAATATATTAAATATCATTACAAGTAAAAACATTATTCAAAAGCATAATATAGTCTTACCCATAGCACTTATTGAAACAGTAAATCTATATTCCTCCATTGCAACATCAAATAGCTTTAATGTAAAAGCAGATAAAAGCTGTGATGCTCCCATTCCTAACATAAGACCAGCAATTAGAGATATAGCTCCCACTATAGAGGTCTCTGTTACTAAAATTCTAGATATTTTTCTTTTCCCCATACCTAAAGTCATATATATCCCTAATTCTTTTTTACGTTTCTTTATTAAAAAATTATTTGCATATAATATTAAACTCCCTAATATTACTGATACAAATACTGAAAAAATAGACATAGTTTCAGCTAATTTGGATATGTAATTTGCATTTGAAGATTTCATATCAAAAAGTGCCTTTTGTGAATCTATAGAGTTGAAACTATAAAATATACAAACAGCTAGTATTAGTGTCAAGAAATATATCGTGTAATCCTTATAACTCTTTTTTATATTGCCCGCAGCTAGCTTAAAATACATTGTTATCATCACCTCCAAGAAGAGTTATAACTTCTATAATTTTATTAAAGAATTCTTTTCTAGTGTCATTACCTCTTATGAGCTCGCTAAAAATTCTTCCATCTTTAATAAAAAGTATCCTATGAGCATAACTTGCTGTAAAACAATCGTGAGTAACCATAAGTATAGTAGTATTCAAATCCTTGTTTAAAGTTTCAAATCTTTCAAGTAATAGTCTAGCCGATTTTGAATCTAACGCTCCTGTTGGTTCATCGGCGAGCACTAATGATGGATTAGTTACTATTGCCCTTGCTGAAGCAACTCTTTGCTTTTGTCCACCAGACATTTCATAAGGATATTTGCTTAATACCTGTCCTATCTCCAAATGTTTTGCTACTAATTTTATTTTTTCATCTATTTCTGAACTTTTCTCCCCTTTTATTGTTAACGCTAAAGCAATATTCTCATAAGCTGTAAGAGTATCTAATAAGTTAAAATCTTGAAATATAAAACCTAACTCATTTTGTCTAAACTTATCTAACTCTTTTGATTTTAACCTAGTAATATCACTATTATTTATTATTATTTTACCCGCAGTAACATTGTCAATAGTTGATATACAGTTAAGCAATGTAGTTTTACCACTTCCTGAAGGTCCCATTATTCCAACAAACTCGCCCTCATCTACCTTAAAGCTGATATTATCTATAGCCTTTGTTACATTATCTTTACTGCCATAATACTTTTCAATTCTTTCTATACTTAATATGTTTTTCATTTATAACTCTCCATTTTCTATTTATATTAATTAGTGGTGTTAACTTCACTTCATGTAACTTATTTTATACGATTCTATTTATATCATCAATTGAACTATATTTCATTAACATTACATTTTTGTTATGTTAATATAAATATGATTATTTCAATGAATCAATTAAACCCTCGACTAATTAATTAGCCGAGGGTTTAATTGTGGAGGGAGAATTTACCTTACCACCATACATTTATCCAACTTTAATAAAAAACTCATTTACTTTTGGTATAGTTTACCTTAACAAATACTAGAATTCTTTAAATTCTTACTTTTAATATAACTCCTGCTTCTCTAAAAAAATCTAATCCTAATAATCCTGTAACATATTAAAATTAATCTTAAATACTTATTTTAACATTGATCCGCAATACTCACATTCACAAACTTGTCCTTCAACTACTTTATTATTGGCACCACAATTCCTGCAAACAACTGCCTTTATTTGTGGCTCATTAACAGGTGAATTCATTTGAATATTAGATATCGAGTGTGTCTGTACAGGATTCTTGTTTGGTAAGACAATTTCTCTCTTAGAAACATCAATATATGCATTCTCAAAATATCCATTATCAATCATTTTTTGTAAGTCCTTCGTAGTTTGTTCATAACTTGAGTGAACAGCTGCTGCTATATTATCGATAGATGTCTCATTATTGTTTATAACAATTGCTATATACTTTTTACATTTTTCTGCGTTAACTTTCATCTTATTGGCAGTATATATCATAAATGCTCCGCCTCCACCAAAAAATACAAGTGCTATCATTATTGGTTCTACAACTGATGAACCTTTATCTGTTTCTAAGTTTCCTGTAATAGCCATAAAAAAATATATTATTGCAAGTGCTACAAATACCCACCCCATAATATTAAGTGCCTTGCTATTTTTCAGTGCTGCTGCCTTATCACCTGTCATCTTTCTGTACAAAAGAAATAATCCTACAGGCCAAAAAATTATCAAAACTAATATAATTACTCCCCACGATGTTGATTTCTTTTCTTTTACATAACTTGCCATATATATTCCTCCTAACTTAAAGGTGAACCACAATAATCACATTCACCAACAGTTCCTTTTATCACTTTGTTTATTCCACCGCAACTTTTACATGTTACAGTAATATACTCAATATTGCTTTGACTAGCTTTAGGTGCATTTGTCTGCTGTTGTTCTGAAACTACAGAAAATACAACTCTGTTATTTTCTGTATCAATATATGCATTTGAAAAATATCTCTTTTTAATCATCATATTAAGATTATTTTTGACTACATCTTGAGACGTTCCTAATCCTGCAGCTAAATTGTTAATAGAACCTGTAGGGTCAGCTGAGAGTCTCTGCACATATGTCTTGAAATCATTAATCAATTTCTTTCTTTTTCTACTAAATACGATTAGTAATACTCCAAGAGCAGTAATAACAAACATTGTAATTGTTATTCCTGCACCTGCCTTCTTATCTCCTATGCTTGCTATTAGTGTAATACCAAATAAAATAGTAATGATTATACCTGATATTAACTGTAACTTCTCAATTATCTGACTAACTACTATTGCCGCTTTAGAACTGTTCATTTTATATACCTCCAACTTTTGTGCTATTAACTTCAATTTTTCGTTTATTTATAAGCAACAACATATCCTCTAATAGTTTAAAAATTTCAATATCTTTACTCTCATCTTCTTTAAGTAATGTCAATTCTAACCTTGCCAATTTACGCTCAATTTCATTATCACAAGATACAGAAGTCGATGTATCTGTAAACCTCAAATCCGCTGCAATCTTTGCTAACTGTTTTTCATATTTATCATTATTCACATCTTGACTTAAATTATTAAGCTTGTCTACAAATGAGCTAACTCTTATTGTTGCATTTATTACTTTATTAGTGCTAGCTTTAACACTTCCAGAAGTTGTATAGAAAACAAAAAATAATATAATAATAATTGCTAATAACACAGCTTGAATAATTAAAATAGGCTTCACTGATTCTTTTTCAGACGTTATGTAAAACAAAGAAGTTATCATTGAAATTATTGAACATATCACCAGTGAAGAGCCAAAACCTGCACGCATAACTATTGGCGATACTTTATTAGCAAGATATTCAATTAATATCAAGCCTCCAAATAATATTATCTCTGCTAATAGTAGAAAGAAGAAACTTACCCAAGTAACTAATTCTCGTTCATTAGTAACTATAAAGAATATAAAATTTGTAAGTATCAACATAACTATTCCAGATATTAAAATCGTATTAACTCTTTTCTTCATACTCTATGCCTCCTTATTTAAGGTTCTCGCCACATTCTGGACAGAATTTAGGATTTCCTTCAATAGCAGTACCACATTTAGTGCATTTTTTTGCTAATGATTCCCCGCACTCTGGACAAAACTTTACTCCTTTTTGAATATCAACTCCACATTTAGGACACTTTTGAGGTTTTTCATATCCACATTCTAGGCATTTAGTAATGCCTTCCTCTAAATCAGCTCCACATCCAGGACATGGATTATATTTTTTACCACAGTCTGGGCAAAATTTACATTTTTCAGTTAATTCACAACCACATTTGCTACAAATTATTTTGATTTGCTTTGTATCTTTTTCTATATTTTCTGAATCAAAACCGCATGACCCACAGAAACGTTGATTTGCCTCCATCTGTTCATGACATTTTGGACATTCTTTAGTTGCTAATGCTCTATTTGTATTAATTTCAGTTGCGATACCACCAAAAGCTCCACCAACAGTACTGCCTAAGCCAACACCCATACCCAATCCAATTCCTGCGCCCATAAGAGGTGCAGAAGAAGAACTAGTATTTTTTGCAGCTCCCTCTAAAG
>Ga0302165_10000712_pt1 | contig 11873 bp, 13 predicted proteins | sample I_Fen_E3_2_FD_193499 | JGI IMG/M metagenome (GOLD analysis project Ga0302165, IMG submission 193499) | Peat permafrost microbial communities from Stordalen Mire near Abisko, Sweden - I_Fen_E3_2 | ecosystem: Environmental > Terrestrial > Soil > Wetlands > Permafrost | place: Sweden: Abisko... | reverse complement strand
GAAACGATTGATGTAGTATCAACTAATTCTTATTTAGCAGTCCGAGAACTTGGTAATAGAATGAATAGAGTCACTGAATTTCTTTCTGGAATAAATCAAATATCGGAACAAACTAGTCTATTAGCACTTAATGCATCGATAGAAGCAGCAAGAGCAATAGTCGATAAATAAGAAATATCATTTCCGCTATAGGGCAAGTATGTAGTGTCAGATAACTTATGAAGAATTTTTAAATTTGGAATCAAATCCAGAATATATCATTAATGACATAATGGTAATGGATTTTCGGGTTATAGATATTAAAACTTTGAAAGCAATATTAAAAGATACAGTTATGAAGGATGATGGATGAAACTATGAGCTTTAGTCGCAGTTCACGTTCACCGTTTAAATCCTCGATGTTACATAATATAAAGAGTTTGAATTTAAATATTAGTATAGTACAATAAAAAGAAGCTATATAATAAGAGCTTAATGGTATTGAATTTTATTTAAAGAAGGAATATGTGCATCGAAATAATCCAATACTTAGAATAATAGAGAATATAATGTTTAAGAATGGAGCGGAATTAGATAAATGGCAAGAAAGAAAAATATGGAGAAGCGAAATGAAATATTAAAAAGTGCATATCATATGTTTTGTGAGAAAGGATATGATGAAGTATTTGTTAGAGAAATAGCTGATGAAGTAGGTATAAGTAAAGCATTATTTCAGCATTATTTTACTAAAAAAATTGATATTCTTGAAATTATGCTTAAGGAACTACTAGAGAGTTCTTTTAAATATGTTGATTGTATAATAGCTAAAGAAGAAAGTATTTATTTACGATTATCAATGTATGCAAATCTTTTTTTTGAAACTGTAATTTTTCAAAATGATTTATATAAATTTATTGTGAATATCATTTCAAATAAAGAACTTCTAAAAATGTGGGTCAAAATTATTTATGAATGGCTTAGTACAATAAAAAATAAAGAAATGGGAAATATATCTGAACGAGAATTTCAAATAGCACTATCATTCTCTATGGCTGGAGGAACTGAATTATTAGTGCTTAATGAAGCATTAAATATTTCTGCCTCATTTATAGCGGAACAGATGGTTACTTCCTTCATGAGAATATTAAATAATGATCAGAAAGACATTCAGTATATTATTACTGAGACCAATAAAAAGCTTGATAATATTGATTTTGATGATTTTAACCAATCTTGCAGGGAGAATATTTTTTGGTATAGAGAATGAAGTAGATATATAGAAAACGATGATTAGAAATCATCGTTTTTTATTTTAATAGACTATATTGACACCAGTAAAAAAGGATAATACAATAAACTATACTAGTATAGTTTATTAAATTGAGGAGATGAAATAATAATGGTACAAGAACTAATGAATGCTTATACAAATAACACTACACTTATAATTATCTCAGCGATTACTTTTGTTATTGGTTATATTGAGTACATTTACAGTTTTAGATTAATAATTAAAGAAAAATGTGCACCTTACCCAATATGGATGCATACATTCTATTTTGCACATGATTTTACAGGGGCAGTTGTATTTTATATGTTAGCTAAAAGTAATGATTGGTTTTGGTTCTTTACAGCTGCATCTATGGCTTTACTAATTTGGAATTGTTTTGAGATTTTCAATCTTTATATGGCTATTAAGGTTGAAAGACAAGAGATATGGGGAAAGTTCTATGATTCTCCAGTTACAGTAGGTCAAGCTGTTCTAAGGGTCATCGGTCAAATAGCTTTAATGTTTACAATAGTGAATATGTTTAGAGTATTTATGAATGATGAAGTTATGTTTAAATGGTTTGCATTTACTAATATTCTGATGGCAGTTGCCCCAGGATATTTGTGGAATGAAAGAAAAAGTAGAAAAGGAAGTTCTATTGGACTTGCAATTGTTATATTTATAGGCACAGTTAATACATTTTTGCCAGCAGGATATGGTATGTGGACTACAGCTTCTACATATTTTGACCAACCATGGTTTTATATAACAGGCGCAGTGGTATCAGCATATGCTTTTAGAAATATAATAATGTTATTGAAATTCTCAGAAAAAGAAAGTAATAATGGTAAGAGAGCAATCTGGTAATTAGTAGCAAATTGAACTGTATTGTAAATGACATATATTCTCTCATGTTGTTATTCATATGTATTGTCATAGTTTGTAATGGATGAATTGATACAATTAAATCACATTCAGATATGCGGTTCTCATGTGAATAAGTAGAAATAATTTTAACTCAGCTTAAGAAGAAAACTTTAAGAGAGAATGAATTGTGCTGGATAACTTCATAGCTTTTCTTATATAAATATATCTAATGAATATTATTTTAAGAATATTCAGAAAATTATAATTGACAATACTTTGATGTCTAAGTATAATTTGAATATGAAAACAGATAAAACAATTTACTTAATTGGAAGAATACGAGAAAAAGCAAATGAATTTATTTTAAAAGAGTTGGAGCAAGTAGGTTTTACGAATATAGCACCATCTCATGGAGATGTTTTAGCTACTTTGTTTAAGCATAATGAATGTACTATGACTGATTTAGCAAATAATATCCATAGAGATAGGTCTACTGTGACCACTTTGGTTAACAAGTTGATTAAATTAGGCTATGTTTCATCAAAAAAGGATGCTAATGATAGTAGATCAAGAATTATTTTTCTGACTGAAAAAGGAAAGGTGTTAGAAACGGAGTTTATAAAAATATCACAAAAACTTTATGATATTGAATATAAAGAATTAAGTGAAGAGGAAAAAGAAATTTTTCAGAAGATATTAATCAAAATTTATAATAACTTCTAGGTTATTATAAGCTTTTTTAATAATAAACTTGGATATCCAAGTAAATATCAGTATAAAATTTGAAAAATCATAGGAGGAGTTAGTTATGAATCATTTAGTAGTTTTTGCACATCCGAATCCACAAAGTTTTGGTAAAGGAATAGTAGATGCTGTTGTAAAGGCGTCTGAAGAGAAGGCAGCAAACGTTAGAGTTAGAAACTTATATGAAATTGGTTTTGATCCAATACTAAAGCCAGCAGATTTTGTAGCTTTCCAAGCTGGAAAAGTTCCAGAAGATATTGCGGCAGAACAAGAACATATAAAATGGGCAGATGTAATAACTTTTGTTTATCCAGTTTGGTGGTCTTCATTTCCTGCTATTCTAAAGGGATATGTAGATAGAGTGTTTTCTTATGGCTTCGCTTATGAGTATGTAGATGGAGCTCCAAAAGGATTATTGAAAGTTAAAAAGGCATTACTATTTAGTACAACTGGTACACCAGATGAAATGTACGCTGCAAGTGGAATGCACAATTCAATGAAGCAGATCACAGGCCAAGGAATATTCAACTTTACTGGTGTAGAAGAAGTAAGTCATAATTTCTTTGGCGCAATTCCATATGTAACTGATGAAACTCGCAAGGATTATCTAAAAGAAGTAGAAAAAATAGTTAAAGAAAATTTATAATCATAAAAAGAAGTATCAAGAGATATAAAACATTAAAATGGAACCTATATAAATAGACACTTATAAAAAGAGTCTATTTATATAGGTTCTTTTTTTATTCTAAAATTGAATTGTTAAGTAAAATAACTTCGGGTTATGATGTGCAATGAAATGATCAAAGATTGGTTTAAAACATTCTTAAATGATGGATTTAAAATAAAGAATGTATTGTGGCTACATCATATAGAGATAAATGAAGAGGTAATTAAACCATAAGGAATAGGATTGTTATGTCATTAATTAATGTATTAAATTATTATAATAGAATGCAATTATTGTGGAAATCAATCTAATATAGAAATAAAAAAGTGTTGACAGTATATAAATGATAAAATTATAATTAATATGTATAAATTACAAAAATAGTTAAAATTTAAAACTTAGTTTTTTAACCAAAGAGGTCAAGCCTTAAGAATTAAAAAATAAAAATTATAAGTCTGCAGTAAGATGGGGAAAATAGTAATAGGGAGTGAAGTAAAATGAATAAAAATCAATTTAAATATATATGAGGATGGAAAAATAAAACTCATAGATACTGTGAAAGAAAAGGAAACAATTTATTATATTTGAACTAGATTTTTTTCACGTAGGTAAAGTAAATGATAAAAGACATATTTATTTTAATAAAGGGGGAATTTATATGAAGAAAAAGATTACTTTTTTACTAGCTATTTCTATGGCATTGTTAACTATAACACCAGCAATTGGTGCTTCAGCAGCTGATAATGTAAAGGGGAACTTATTTAATGAAAATATGATAGAATCTATTAATACTATTTATCCTAGTTTAAATGAGGTTGATTATTATAATGCTTCAAATACTAGCTCTGATAGTTTAGAGGAGAAAAAATGTATATCGAAGACTCTTCTTATTGGTCGTTTTGATACAAGTGATGCTGCTGGTCCAAAGTTTGCATGGAGCAACACTACTATTAAAGCCAATTTCGTAGGAACTGGAATAAGCGTAAACTTAAAATCCTCAGGTGATAACTGGTTTAATGTGATAGTTGATGGTGTTGTTCAAAAACCTATTAATGTAACTTCTACAACACTATGTCCTATTGTATTAGTATCAGGATTAGAGAAAGGAAAACATACTATAGAATTAGTTAAAAGGACTGAGGCTTCTGTGGGAGAGGCACAATTTTTGGGATTCCAGGTTTCAGATGGAGAGTTATTAAATCCGCAAAAACCTTCTTCAAAACGAATATTATTTATTGGTGATTCAATTACTTGTGGATATGGAAATGAAGGGACTAACCCCAATGAATCCTTTACCACTAAAAATGAAAATGCATCTTTTTCATATGGTGCTTTAACGGCTAAGCTTTTGGGTGCAGATCCAATGACTATTTGCTGGTCAGGAAAAGGAGTACTTCGTAACTATGGGGGAAGTACTACAGATGTAATGCCAGAATTATATAATCAGGTTCTACCTTCTAACAAAAATCTCATTTGGAATCCTAAAAAATGGGTTCCACAAGTGGTAATTGTTAATCTTTGTACAAATGACTATAGTGTAGGCATTCCAGATAAAACAACTTTTACAGCAGCATATTCAAAATTTATAGATAATATCCGTAGTGAATATCCTAAGGCTGATATTTACTGTGCAATAGGCCCTATGTTAAGTGGAGAAAATCTTTATAGTGCAAGGGATTATATAAGTGGCATTGTTACCTTAAAAGAATCTTCTAGAGATAAAAAGGTTCACTTTATTGAATTCCCTCAACAAGATTCATCCAATGGACTTGGTGAGGATTGGCATCCTAGTGTGAAAACTCATGAATTAATGGCAAATCAACTTGCTGAAAAAATCAAAACAGATTTAGGATGGAAAGACTATAATAGAAATTAAAAGTGTTTTATTATCTTTGGAGGTGTGATTATGAAGAATAAACGAGGCTTTTTGCTCTATGCAGGATTAGTCATATAATTCAGCGGTTAGTTGTATAGAGTGTAAAAAATAATCGCTGTTTCATTTATATATGGCGAATCTGCAATCTTGTTAAATATAATAAGAAGGAGCAGGATTAAGGTGGAGTATATAAATGCGAAAAATGTTTTACCAAAAACATTAATTCTTAAAATACAACAATATGTAGATGGTGGTATAATTTACATACCTCAAAAGGATAATGACAAAAAATCAGGAGGTACTTATACCAATAGTAGAAATGAAATTGTTGAAAGAAATAATGAAATTAAGAATAAGAAGAAGAATGGTGCAACAATAGATGATCTTATGTTTGAATATCATTTGTCCTATGATACAATCAAGAGTATAATTTATAGAAAGAAATAGAAGAAAGCAGTCAGTTGATGAATTGGCTGCTTTTGTGTATTTACATTTATAATTAAAGCTTACATATTATTCCTTGATATTTTCATTTATAATTTAATCATAAATTGAAGTATGCAAATATTCAGAAGAGAACAATTTATAAATATAGGTTTAAAATTTTTAGTAAGAACAGAAAAATGCTAAATCATAAGTTTTTTTATAGTATTTATGAAGTTGTAGATTATATAAGAAAATTGATAAGGAGTAAAAAAATGAAAAAAATTAAAATGATAGCTAAGTTCAATGAAATATGCAAAAAATATGATAGAAAAGATTATCCAGGTATCGCTATTGCAGTTGTAGAGAATGGTGAACTGATATTTAGTAAAGGATATGGTGAAGCTAATTTGGAGTATAATATTCCAATTGATGAAAATACAGTGTTTCATGCTTGTTCTATGACAAAACAATTTACTGCAGCTTGCATTGCCTTGTTGATAGAAGAAGGAAAATTATCATTAGATCAAGATATTAGCAGTATATTTCCACAGCTTGAGAATTGTGGTGAGAAGGTTAGCATATATAACTTGTTGTATATGACAAATGGAATACCTGATGTGTACGATACAGCTTATTTTGTGTGTGGAATTCGAGAGGATGAAGGTATCACTTGTGATGAGTTTTGGAGATATGTTACAGCCTGTGATTGGAAGTTTTTCAAACCGGGGGAGAGATGGAGTTATGGTAATACAGGGTATTTCTTACTTGGACAGATAATCGAAGCTGTAACCCAAACATCACTTAGTCAATATGCAGACGAGCATATTTTTAAACCTTTAGGTATGAATAATACATTTATTAGAGATGATCGTACAAAGATTATCAAAAATAGAGCCGTTGGATACTCAAATTATAATCATGTACATTTTAATGATAGCTATAAACGTTACACTTCAAGGAATGATGTACTTTCAATTAATGAGGAGAATGTGGAAGTTGGTGGCGCCGGTCAGATATGGACAACTATAAAGGATTTGCTTTTATGGGATAAAAATTTTTATAATAATATGCTTGGAAGATGTTCAAGTGAGTTTATAAAATTTCTTACAACATCTGGATTGCTTAGTAATGGTAAGGAATGTGGATATGGGTCAGGATTGTTTGTTGGCGAATTTTATGGTAATAAGATAGTACATCATGGAGGATGGGCAGGCGGTTATAGTGCATACTACGCCCAACTGCCAGAAAAAAAATCATCTGTGATTATTTTAGGAAATCATACGGATTTTATGTATGATCTTGATTTTGGCTTTAAGAATGGAGGACTAACGGAAAGTATTCTAAAAATATTAATTGGATATGAGAATGAAAGATACACTACGGAAGAGAAGCAGCCTGATAATATAAATCTAAATCAAATTGAATTTGATTTGAATTTATCAGGTGAATATATAGATCAAGAGAGTAGTTGTTTATGGAATATAACAAAAAAGAATGGTATTTATTATATAGAAGATTCTTTAGGAAATAGTACTAAAATACTTTACTATGGTGATAGTATTTTTAAATCTACAGATAAAGAGAAAACATATACAGTTTTGCAAAATAATAAACATATTATAGAGTGTATTAAATTACAAGATTTGGAAGTTTGCAGTATGTTCTATCCCTTCTATAGAGAAAAACTTGATATGTCTCAGTTAAAGATATATGAAGGAATTTATTGTTGTGAAAAACTTGATGTTTCATATAATGTTAAAATCCATGATGGTAAATTATTGATAAGGAATGAAAATCTCCATAATAATTCTTTGGATTTATATTATACACATGCAATCAAAGATACTTTTATAAGTGATTATAATAGTTACATCGGGAATTACTGCATAACGTTTAATAGAGATTCAAATAATGAAATAGCCTCATTTTCATATCGAGATGACACACAGACTTTACGAGAAAATTTTATATTTATAATGAAGTAAAAAGAAAACAAAAATAAATATTTTTATTACAAAAGACTATGCAGAATTTATATGAAATACTGATAATAATGGATAAATAGGTTTATTTTTATTGTTCTATAGAAAATTTTAATTTGTCTTAAAATACAAGTATATATTTGACAATAATATAGAATGAACATACAATAATATGTGGAAATTAGTCTAATAAATTCACTTATCTAGTAGAGCATATTATCTCATAAGAAAATAAGTGAATATTTTAATGAAAAAATTCCATAGAAGCAAGTATAAAGTATATAAAAACACTGTATAACCATTATTGGCAGCTTTGAACTTGTTATTTGTTACGTGCTTAACAAAATATTGTACAAGCAATTAGAAGAAGGTGAACAATGAGAAGAATTTTTGGAAACAAAAGAAATAGATATATTTTTGCAAATAAAAGTAATACAAAAGGAGAGGAAAGTACAGCAACTAAAACTAGAGATTTTTTTATAGGGGTAGTTATCATATTTTTTCCAGCAATATTAGCGGGATTATCAAGAATTTCATTTCAAGTATCATACTGGATAGGTTTAACGTGGAGGTTAATAATATTTATTCCATTATTAGCACTTATGGTTATAATTATACGTAATATTATAGTTTTTTTAATAGCTATAATAGAAGAGATAATTGATAAGAATGTTAGTTTAATTAGCTTTATTATATTAGTTTTTCATATAATTGGAGTTATATTTTTTATATTTTTGGTAAACTATTTTAAAGTAATACCATATATTGAAGATACTTTGATGGCATATGATCATAATTATAGTTCAATTGAAGGAACAGTTATAGGGATGGACAAAAAATATGATTCTTTAGCAAAAAAGACTACAGTGTGTGGAGTTATATTGACAATACAAAGTAAATCTGGTGAAAGAAGAACAATAACATTTAATGATACTGAGCTAGCTAAAGCAGTTGGTATGCGAGATTATTGCAAACTAGAATATTTGCCATATTCAATGCTTGGAATGAATTTTGAAATGGAGACAAAGTATAAGTGGCGTTCAAATGTTGATGAGTTTCTACATGAAGAGCATACTGTAAATTAGAAATAACAGATGAAATTTTCATTTAGATGATATATTTTAAAATCACATCTTATTTTTTATAAAAAATATAATTGAAAAAGAGGTATAAATTATGATAAAACCGATTGTAAAAGATATATTATTTTTAGGACAAAAATCAGAAGAAGCAACTAAAAATGATATAGTAGTAATTGATGATTTAATAGATACATTAAGAGCAAACTTAGAGCATTGTGTTGGATTGGCTGGTAATATGATTGGAGTGAAAAAGCGTATATTGGTATTTGCTGTAGGCAACCTTATTGTGCCTATGATAAATCCAGTTATATTAAAGAAGGGAAAGCTTTATGAAACAGAAGAGAGTTGTTTATCTTTAATTGGATTTAGAAAAACAAATAGATATGAAATGATAGAGGTGGAGTATCTTGATAGAAATTTTAAAAAGCAAAAGCAAGTGTTTACTGGATTTACAGCACAAATAATTCAACATGAAATGGATCATTTTGAAGGTATAATAATCTAATTGAATAATTAAAACTTGAAGCTTAAATAATATTAATTATATTTTATATAGGGAAGAAATAAAATATACTATAAAGAAAATGTTAAGTAACTATCAATAGATATTAAACCCTATTTACATGACAAGAAATTTATAAAATTGTATGGTAGAATATATAATTATATATAATGTAAATAAATTAAATTTAACAGATGAACTTGTAAAATTAAAGAAGATACTTGATGATGGTATAATAACAGAAGAAGAATTTAAAGAAATTAAAAAGGATTTAATACATAAGAGTATGCAAGCGAATTAATAGGAATTTATAAATATATATTATATAGTAGAATATAAAATATAAAAGGAATACTTAGAGCAATAAGAGCTTGAGTATTCCTTTTGTTATTCTTTAGGAAATTATAATAAAGTCAAATCTGTAGACATTGTACTCCTTGAGGGTATAACTTTTGAAAGTAGTAGAAATACACAATCTGCAACGCAGATTTTCTTGTAAAAGTGCAAATATAAGATACAAAAAATAAAAAAGATTATTATCTGATAGAATTTGATTTGTATTATCGTAATAGTAAGTGTAAGGGCCTTTCAGAAGGGAGAGAATTTTACTATGGATGAAGAAATTTACTTATTAATAAAAAAAAGAAATGAAAAAGGTATGGAGTTACTTATTAATCAGTATGCGCCATTAATAAAAGCTATAGTAAAGAAACATTTATATAATCTTCCACAGTATTATGAGGAATGTATTAATGATGTATATCTTAGAATATGGAATAATATAGCTAGCTTTGATAAGGAAAAGAATATTTTAAAAAATTGGATAGCTGCAATAACAAAATATAGGGCTATTGATTATAAGAGAAAGTATTTAAAAACTCTAGAACATATGGATATATCTGAGCTAGAGATAGCAAGTGATTTTACCATAGAGAAGGAAGCATTAAAGAATGAATTAGAATATGAAACAGATGAGATTCTAAAAGGCCTTAATCCATTGGATAAGCAACTTTTTATTAAGCTTTTCGTAAAAGAAGAATCTATAAAGAATGTTAGTGAGGAGTTTAATATCAAACCATCTGTAGTATATAACAGAGTTTCTAGAGGAAAGAGCAAGCTAAGAAGTTTATTTTCTAAACCATAAGGAGGGATAATATATGAAGGATGAGTATAGTTTATTAAATAATGTAGAGATAGATTTTTCACAGTATGTAATAGAAGAAGTTAGTGAATTTGAAAAGAAGATAATGATGAAAAAATTTATAGATTCTAAAAATAAAAAAGTGTTTTGGAATAAAAAGAAGGCTTTAGTGGCTGTAGTAGCATTACTTTTGACTATAAACATAGGGGTACATGGGGATAAGGTTTTAGCAGCAGTAACTAGCTTTAAACATAATATTGATACATTTCTAGGCATTGAAAATAGTGGAGAAAAGTACTCAACTCAAGTAGGAGAAACTTTGGAAAGGAAAGATACTAAACTTACTTTAAATGAGTTTTTTAATGATAATTCAAGAATTGTTATTAACCTTAATATTAATAGGAAAATAAATGAGACTGCTGAGAACTATCTTAAATTAGTACCTGATGTTTATATTAATGGTAAAAAAGTTGAGAGAAGTTCTGATTATGTTGGATATAGCATTGTACAAATTGATGAAAAGAAGGAAGACAGTAATGTAAATCTTGAGGTGGATATGAAGGATTTACCTTTAAATGATAAGGAGGATGTAAAGTTAGTCTTTTCTAATTTAGCTAAGGAATGTGATGCTCATGATTCGGATTTTACTTATAGCTTTGTTTATGATTCAACCAGTTATAAAAATGATTCTAAAGTGATTAAGGTAGATAAAAATATTATAATAGGTGAAAATGAACTTTCTTTAGATGAGGTTACAGTTACACCAGACAGAGTGCTTATTTCAGGTTCTTCAAAAGGATTTAGTGCATGGAAAATTGACAAAGATATAAAGTACTATTATGATGTTGTTGATGAAAATGGTAATTTGGTTCCGTTAAAAGAGGAAATAGGAAAGGGAGCATATTTCTATAGATATTGTATTGGTAATGAGTTGCCATTAAAGCAGATGGAGATAAATACTTTAAAGATTGTTCCATATACTTTTAATAAGATAAAGACAAATACTACTTCTGTTTCTGAAGATGGTAGAATAAAGTATATAATTGAAGATAAGATTATTACAATTAATTTAAAATGAAGTATATAAGAATATTTTATAATTCTTATAAAATTAATTAATAAATGAAATAAGTAAACTTCATTTAAAGGTGGGGTAGTGGATAGTAAAGTCGCACCTCGCTTCTATTATGAAATACATGACAATTAAATTTAATGTGTAATTAAAGGGAGATACCAGCTTCAAGGAGATGGTATCTCTTTTAAATTTACTTAAGGTGACAGTTAAGTGAGTTATTGAAAAGTGATGTTTTATCAGTAGTAAGTTTTATGACATCATG
>Ga0302165_10000711_pt1 | contig 11875 bp, 10 predicted proteins | sample I_Fen_E3_2_FD_193499 | JGI IMG/M metagenome (GOLD analysis project Ga0302165, IMG submission 193499) | Peat permafrost microbial communities from Stordalen Mire near Abisko, Sweden - I_Fen_E3_2 | ecosystem: Environmental > Terrestrial > Soil > Wetlands > Permafrost | place: Sweden: Abisko... | reverse complement strand
GCAAAGCCAGCGTGCTGATTGTCGACCAGCAGAACCGAGTGCAGCAGCGCGAAATACAGACCGGCCTCGAAGATCCGAACCAAGTCGAGGTATTGGCAGGGTTAATCGAAGGCGAGCGAGTCATCGTCGGGAATTTCGGCTCGTTCCAGCCCGGTCAAGTGGTGGAACCGAAGCTGACCAAGTTCAACTCCGACGCTAACCAGGGAGGAGTGGACTGATGCCAGGTTTTGCGATTCGCTACCCCTTCTTCATCGTCATGATGTGCCTCGTCATCGCCGTGGTCGGCGTGGCGACGATGGCGCGCATGCCAGTCGACCTGTTTCCCGAGATCAACATTCCCGTAGTGGTGGTGGCAACGTTTTACAACGGCATGCCACCGGAGCAGATCGAAGCCAACATCACCAATCCGTTCGAGCGGTTTTTCACTCTGGGCAGCGGTATTGATCACATCGAGTCGCGCTCGCTAACCGGGGTGAGCCTGATTAAGGTGTACTTCCAGCCGGGCACGAACGCGGACGCCGCCGTGAGCACCATCTCGAACCTTGCCATGGCGCAGCTACGGCGACTGCCTCCTGGAACTTTGCCACCGGTGGTGCTGAAGTTCGACGCTTCGAGTTTGCCCGTTTGCCTTATTACGCTTAAGGGCGCTGGCTTGAATGAGACCGAACTGCACGACCTGGGGCAGTTCACCGTGCGCAACCAGATCGCCAACGTACCGGGTGCGTCAGTGCCGCAACCGTTCGGCGGGAAGTATCGCCAGATTCAAGTGTATGTCGATCCGGTGAAGTTGGAAGCCCACCAGTTGAGCCTCATGGACGTGGTACGGACCGTCAATGAGGCGAATGCAATTCTGCCTGCTGGGGACGTTCGCATTGGCCCGAAGGACTACAACATCTACACCAACAGCCAGCTTCCAACGACAGAAGAAATCAATCGGTTGCCTTTGAAGACCGAAGGAAACGGCGAAGTCATGGTGGCTGATGTTGGCATCGCTAAAGATGCCAATGCGATTCAGACCAACATCGTGCGGGTCGATGGCCAGCGCTCTGTGTATCTCCCAATCCTGAAGCAGGGCGGCAACAGCAACACCATCTCGATTGTAAGCGGGGTCCGTGAATCCCTGAAAAACCTGCTCGATGTTCCAAAGACGCTGGTAACCCGCGTGGTGTTCGACCAGTCGGTATTCGTCAAAACTGCGATTAAGAACCTGGGCAACGAAGGTGGCATTGGACTGGTGCTCACCGCGTTCATGATCCTGATCTTCCTGGGCAACTTTCGTGCAACCCTGGCGGTGATGCTGTCGATCCCGCTTTCCGCACTGGCGGCATTTCTCGCCATCAACGCCAGCGGTGGCTCCATTAACTCCATGGTTTTGGGCGGACTTGCGCTGGCTTTCTCGCGTTTGATCGATAACTCCGTCGTCGTGCTGGAAAACATCTTTCGGCATCTCGAGGAAGGGGAAAGTCCCGAAGTTGCCGCCGAGCGCGGTGGGCAGGAAGTCGCGCTGCCGGTATTGGCAGCGACCTTCACCACGGCGATCGTTTTCTTTCCGGTCGTTTTTCTCTATGGGGTCAGCCGATTCTTGTTCACGGCGCTGGCGGCTTCGGTGGTGTTCTCACTGTTCGCGTCGTACATGGTGGCGATGACCGTGGTTCCGCTCTTCTGTGCGCGGTTTATCAAGGGCCATGGCTCGGTCGCCCACCACGGCAGCAAGACGGCCTTCGCGCGCTTTGTGAACGGCTTCAACCATAAATACGATCAGATGCTGATGCACTACGACATCGCGGTCGGCAAAACGCTGATGCGTCCGGCTGCCACGGTGTTCGCCATCCTCGGCGTGTTCGTCTTCAGCCTTGGGCTGTATCCCTTCCTGGGAGTCTCGTTCTTCCCCCGCACCGATCCCGGACAGTTCGTGATCAACATCAAAGCACCCACGGGAACTCGCATTGAACTGACCAACGAATACATCAAGCATGTCGAGGAAGACATCCGACAGGTTGTTCCGCAGAGCGATCTGGGGATGATCGTCTCTAATATCGGGATTACGCCTGACTTCTCTGCGATCTACACCACCAACTCGGGACAGCACACGGCATTCGTTCAGGTCAGCCTGAAGGAAAACCACAAAGTTGGTAGTTACGAGTACATGAATCGCGTGAGGCGAAAGCTCTCGGATGATCTGCCGGAACTTTCGACGTACTTCCAGGCCGGCGGTCTGGTGGATGCCGTCGTGAACCTCGGACTGCCTGCGCCAATCGATCTTCAGGTCAGCAGCAGCGACATGAAATCGGCGTACGCGATCGCGCAAGACCTGGCCCGCAAAAGTCGAGGAGTGAAGGGCGTCAGCGACGTTCTGGTTCCGCAGGACCTTGATTATCCCGGCATCAGCCTCGATGTAAATCGTGAGATGGCGGCAAAGCTCGGCCTGTCTTCGAAAGAGGTGGTGAACAACGTGATCACCGCGTTGACCTCCAATGGCATGATCGCTCCCAGTTACTGGGTCGATCCCAAGAATGGCAACAACTACATGCTCACGGTGCAGTATCCCGAGACGCAGGTGAAGTCGCTCCTCGACCTGAAGCAGATTCCGATTCATGCCAGCAACAACCTGAACCCTACCGATCTCGAAGCTGTTACCAGCACGAAGATCATCAACACGCCGACCGAAGTGGATCATTACCAACTGCGGCGCGTCATCGACGTTTACGTGGCGCCTTCGTCGGAGGACTTGGGAGGCGTTGCCAACCGTGTGGACAAGATCATCAGCGACACCACGATTCCGGACAACGTGCGCGTCACCATGCGCGGTTCGGTCGAAGGCATGCGGCAGTCGTTCAAGAGCTTTGGAATCGGTCTGCTGCTCTCGATTGTGCTGGTATACCTCATCCTGATGGCGCAGTTCGCGTCATTCATTGATCCGCTGGTTATTCTGCTGGCAATTCCACCGGGCATCACCGGTGTGCTTGTCTTCCTGCTGCTCACCGGCACGACGTTGAACGTCATGTCGCTGATGGGCGTCATCATGATGACCGGCATCGTGGTGTCAAACAGCATTCTCATCGTCGATGTGACGCGCATTTACCGGCGGCAGGGAATGGCCATTCGGGAAGCGGTGGCGCTGGCCTGCCGCGTGCGTCTGCGTCCCGTGCTGATGACCTCTCTGGCGACCATCCTGGGAATGATCCCCATGGCGCTGGCGCTCGAGGCAGGGAGCGAGCAGTACGCGCCGCTGGCGCGCTCGATTATCGGCGGCCTGACGGTCTCTGTCGTTGTGACCGTGTTTCTGGTTCCTGCTGCGTATTTGCTGATCCACCGCAAAGAAGAGCAACCCACTCCGGAGGTGCAGGCGTGAGAAGGAAGACATTTCTGATTGTGTTGGGCGTCACGTTTCTGACGGCTGGGATGGCGGCGCAGGTCCCGGCCGCGAATCCTGCAGGGACTGATTCCTCACAGGTTCCGGCACAACCTGTCCCCGCTTCGGCAGCACTTCGTTTGACCGTGCAGGACGCAGAAGCGCTGGCGCTGCGCAACAACCCCCAAGTTTCCGTGTATCGCCTGCTGGCCATGGCATCACAACAGATTACGCGTGAAGCCAAGTCCAACTATTATCCCACCGTTTACGGCAGTGTGACGGCGGTCGAACCGCAACCCGGAAGCCGAATTGCTGCTGGTGCTCTGAATAACCCGATCATTTACGAGCGTGTGGCGGCGGGAGTGACGCTGGCGCAGCTCATCACTGATTTTGGCCGGACGAATAACCTGGTAGCGACGGCAGCACTTCGCGCCAAGGCTTCGAACTTGAATGCTCAAGCCACGGCTGCACAGATCAAACTCGCGGCGGACCAGGCTTTTTACAATGCGCTGCAGGCGAACGCGGAATTGAAGGTTGCGGACCAGACGGTGAGCGCCCGCCAGTTGGTCAGCGACCAGATCACAACTCTGTTCAACAACAAACTCAAATCGCAACTCGATGTAAGCTTCGCCAACGCCAATGTTTCGCAGGCGAAGTTACTGCTGCTGGATGCGCAGAACAACTACCAGGCCGCGCTCTCGGTGTTGTCTGAAATCCTGGGTTCGTCATCACAGCAGCAATTTGACCTGGTCGATCCGGAGACACAACTGAATCCTCCGTCTGATGCGGTGGCGCAACTGGTTGACCTGGCATTTAGCAATCGGCCTGAGATCGCAGCGCAGGACTACGAGTATCAAGCCGCCCAGCACTTTCAGAAGGCGGAGCGCGATCTGCTGCTGCCGGATATTCGCGTGCTGGGCACGGTGGGCAGCGTACCGACCGGTGCTCCGCAGCTGGAGAGCTGGTATGGAGCGGTCGGCGTCAACATTAACATCCCGATCTTCAACGGATTCCTGTACCCGGCACGATCGCGGGAAGCGGTCTTTAGGGCGCAGGCCAGCCGGGAGCAGTCGCGGGAATTGAGGGATCGCATCGCCAATGACGTGCGGACGAGCTGGCTTAACGCGAATGCGGCTTACAGCCGGATTTCGGTGACGCAGCAGTTTGTCGATCAGACCAATCTTGCAGCGGACCTGTCACAGACGCGCTACACCCTCGGACTGGGCTCGATCGTGGAACTAAGCCAGGCGCAACTGCAGCAAACCGAGGCACAAATTCAGTTTGCGGCGGCGAAATACCAGTATCGCATTGCCGAATCAGTGCTCCGCTTTCAGATTGCCGCTCCGTAGAGTCATCTGGCCGGACTGAAGAAGGGCTTTTGTAAGTTCAGGAAGAACCACCCGTTGCGGTGACGATCGGCGAAACGTATGAGCGGAAGAAGACGAAGAACTAGCAACCGGAGAGATAATACGTTGATCGCATTCGGGTCAGCTGCGATTGGAGGGATTGCAGCGGTCGCTCTGGTGGAAGATCTTCGCTACTTCGCCGGAGGCTCTCAGGACTTATTTTGGAGTACGTGGCATATTCATCCCTTGTCGATGTTGGTCGGCTCGTTAGCCTACGTCGCAATACTCTATATGCTTCAATGTTTGAACGATCGAGATCATGCCATCGAATATCTTTACCCCTATGTTCTCCTGGTCGGATTCTCCGGAGCTAATTTAGCCATCCGGCTGAACGCCGCATGGATTGTGCTTGTGGCTCTAGCATGTATGGGATGGAGCTTCATTCAGGCGAGGGCATTCCGAAGTCGACGAAGGGGCTCCGCTCGCGGTTAGGCAGGTTAAGCCCTAGTAAACAGCCGTTTGTCGGGTAGCAGAGCGCCGTGCGCTCACGACTCAGCCAGATGATCCAACGTGGTAAATTCGCCCGAAACTTTGTAAGCATGGGGGGTTTGAACCTAGCAGTGAGGGCACCAATCGTGTCGCGTGACTTCCGAGACCTAGGAAAGCGCTTCGTCGAGAAAGCGAAGATGCGGCATGGCAGCGTGTGGGTATTATGTGCGCTTCTCCTGATTCTCTGCGCCAACGCGAAACTCGCCCGCTATGAGATTCAGAGATCCAGCCTGAAGCTTGCGACGACGCAGGCTTACCTCGACGGTGAGGAGACACTGCGGAAACTGCCGAAGACCGCACCTATTTTGTTTTGGTGTGTCGGAGCAATTTCGACTCCACACTTGATCCGGAGGCGGGAGACCTTGCTCCCGGTCGTCATCCCGAGTTCACCTCCATTCCAGGGATTCGATCCTGAGTCCCATCTCCGGCCTCCGCCCGTTCAGTAGGTTCAGCACACTTTATTGAGGTTCCATCACCAACGATGAGTGGCGCCTGCGCGCCTGGTTCGGCGAAGGCTGTCGCGACCCGCCTCGCAGGTTCCCACTCGCCAGCGCAATCCTGGCGGTGAGCCTCACTCAGCCTAACTACAACAACAGAATCAGAACCTCAAGGAGTGTATATGTCAAAACCGTTAGCAATCGAGTCAGCATCACAACTACAGCGGCAGCCCTCGTCTAACCGAGAGGTCGAGGACTTGCGAGAGCGAATCAAGCTACGTGCCTACGAATTGTACGAAGCACGGGGATGTGTTCACGGACACCATGAGGAGGACTGGGAGAACGCCGAGAGGGAAATCCGCGAGCAAGGCCTGCTCCACCAGGCCGCTTAGATCGCCGATGCCGGATGCTCCGCCCTAACGTGCTGCGAACGGGCGGAGCATCCGGTTGTGTTGAAGTGGGGCCTCACACATCTAGGCATCCCAACGATGTGCTTATGCCGGAGGGGATGCTGTTGGTGAATGCTTGGGAGGAGTTGCCACCCTGAGCAACAATCCGCTGCCGGCGGGCACATTCACATTTCTGTCAGACTCTAAAACGATCTGTCCGAGTGGATCATGTCTGCCGGCATGGGATATCTTCAGGTCTTCGAAGCCGTAGGCGCCACAGGCCGAAGGCGAGAACAACCAAAGTGCCTGCGCTTGTTCGTTTTCGACAATGGCCCCTCCGCAGCCACCGTCGCGAGACGCAATCAGTTTCGCGGTCACCTCGCCTGCGTCAGTAGGTTTTCCAACTACCTCACCATGCGACATCACGATCCCGGCGCCGCGGTAGACAACATCTCCGCCTATTTGCATTGTGACCCAATCGCTCTGGCTGGTTCCGCGGTCATCAATAGCGGTCGTGGGCAGCTGTGCGTCAAATACTTCCATCATGGAAGCCAGCGAGCGCAAGCTTGTCGTAACTGGAACGCTGGCGCCATGAACCATCAAGCGATCGAATGTCAACACGATGCGTGAGCCTGAATTCGCACCCTGCCGCATCACTTCGACGACGTGCCCAAGTAACTTGGTGCCCGCTCGAATTCGCTTCTCGGAAGACAGAGGGACGTCTTGCATGACTCTTGCTCCGAGTTTCTGCCCCACCTTTGCTTTTTTGGCGTTAAGCGTTGTCCGCAGCATCACTGGGATGATCGTCCCGGCAGGAATCTCTTGTGCAAGCAAGGCTGGCACTAACAACAGTGTAGGTAAAAGAACCTTAAGCCCCAGCATCTGCATACTCCCTTAATCAGCTGAGGAAATTTCAGCACGCTCGCGTCTAGGACGCAAGTTTCTGCAGACGGCGCGGATTTCCTCGGGCGCGGGCTGCCAACTAATCTGAACACATGCCTCAAACGGTAGGGCAGGCGGTGGTGCCGATTCGAGAAAGCCAGACGGAATCGACTGACCGACCCCTGAAGCATGGCCATTGAGGCGCTCGGGCCCTCCACCCTTAGCGCGTGAATGTCGAGGAACTCCTCCCTTGGAACAAGGAAGGCACTTAGGTCGGCCAAACCAGCCTCTGTGCCTACAAGAATCTGCGCGATGCGTTTGCCTGCGAGTAATCAGCGCGACATAGGGAGCAATCAGGCAGGGGACGCTGCTTTGCACCATCGAATACTCGCCATCGTTTATGCTTCTAAGTTGCCGCCGAATTTCTGCAGCGGCAGTTCTCATTCATTGGAAGGCATAATCGTGAAGAACCTAGTCAGTTATTTCTCCTTCATTCTTTTCTTGGGACTCTCAGCTGTGATTCTTGTTTCTACAGGTCACGCAGAAGGAACCGGATTGCCTGGTGGCAACGTGACGGCGGCATCCGAAACAGATGAGGATGCAGCCAACTTAGCGCCAGGCAGCGCCCCGCTTATCAATCCCGAGGATCTGGTCAAGATTCTTCAATCGCCCAAAGGCGAAAAACCTCTGATCTTAAACATCGGTCCTCGCGCTTTGTATTTACAGGCGCACATTCTCGGCTCCGAGTACATCGGCCTCAGCGCGGATTCGCAGGGGATGGAAGCTCTGCTAGCACGAGTGAAGCCGCTGCCTCCTAACAAGTTCATTGTTCTTTACTGCGGGTGTTGCCCCTGGGGGCACTGTCCCAACGTGCGTCCTGCTTACTACCAATTGCACAAAGCCGGCTTCACAAGGGTGAAGGTGCTCTACATCCCAGACAACTTGGGGACTGACTGGGTGTACAAGGGCTATCCGACTGTGAAAGGCCAGTAGAGTCGAAGAAGATGGCCTCCTGAGTGTTCTTGTTACGGCAGTGTCCGTTATAAAAGCTGTAGTCCGGCATGGAGTTCGTGAGGTCGGACTGGTTTCCACCCCATCTCACACATCTCGATCTAGAACTCGGCTGAGGGACGTGAACGCATTGGTGGGAGCAAGTTCTACGTTGCCTCATTCATCATGGCAACGATCTTCCGTTCAATTTCCTCAGCAAGCGCGTCGACACCGGTAAGGCCTGTTGCTCGCATGAGATCGGTCGGCCTGACGGTCGCAAGGACCGTTTTCCCGTCCTGAGAGAAAACCGAGATGCGGCAGGGCAGAATGGCAGATGCGGTCATGTCCTGCGTGAGTGCTTTCGAGGCTGCCTGGGGATTGCAAACATCGTAAACGCGACATTCCTGTCCGATTTCAATCCCTTTTGCAGACAAGGTTTGCTTGAGATCAAGCACATTGAGAACGCCGAATTTGTGGCGCTGAGCTGCTTCGCGAAGCGAATGATCGATATCGTGCAATGACTTCGAAGAGATTACGGAGTAGATCATCAATGTCCTCCAGCTGGGGAATTCGAATGCAACATGTGCCGCCTGGCCAGACAACATAGCTTAACGACATAGTATGACGCGATCTGTGTCGCGGCCGACCGGCCGCTCTTCAGGCCCCTCAACGAAAGCGGCTGGAGCCAGAGCTGCTGCATCCGCCTGTGGCAAACGTTGAGAACAACCGGTCAATCAGCTCCGACTGGCAATCCGGACATCGCACATCTCGATCGTCGTCCTGCATGCGACGGAGCATCTCGAAACTGCTGCCGCAGCCGCGGCACTGGTAATCATAGAGAGGCAAAGCGAAGTCTCCTCAGCGAAACGGCATTTAGCCAGAAGTTGCTATTAGCATAAACGCATCAGAGGTCGAAAACGTTACACGCCAGCATTGGCGACTACGTCGGCGGAGTGACGCGGCACAACAAGCTCTGTTCGTCTACGGTGTTTGGGTTGACCTGCGTGAGTTCGAACTGCGGCACCTCAATCTGTTGCACGACAGGGTCAAACGCCGACTGAACCGGGAACCCGAGCTGGCGCCAAGAGTTGAATCCGCCTTGCAATGGTCGAACGGGTGAAATCCCAACTTGCCGCAGTTTCACCGCCGTGATTGCACTGCTGGCCTCGTTCGGACAAGTACAGTAGAGAACGACTTCACGGTCCCGCGGAATCTCGCCTTGGCGCTTCTCCAACTCCTCCAGCGGAATGCGGATCGCGCCGGGAATCGTGTACGGATCCGGAAGAAAATCGAGCGAATGCCGCAAATCGATAATGGTGACGGGCTCGTCCTTGTCGAGCTTCTGTTTCAACTCCGATGCAGTAATTCGAGCCATCCGTAAAGCCTGGAGAAAGGACCGGCGGCGCACATACTTCCGAACGATGTACACCACAAAAACGCCAGCTGCGAGGAAGGCGAACAGGAAAGTGCTCGCCCGGAATGCGTAGGTGGCGATTTTCTCCAATTGTGCCGAGAATACAAATCCGAGCAGCTCAAACGTCGCAATCCAAACGAGGATTCCGAACAAATCGACAAGCGCAAACATCCAGTAGGGAGTACCGATTGACCCGACGATGGGTGCAGCGATTGTGTTCAGACCGGGCACGAATTTAGCCACCAGAAGCAGGCGGAGTCCATGTCGATCAAGAAGGTTCTTCGCTCGGCGGACACACGAGTCGGGTTCCATCGAAAAATGGCATAACCGGCCGATGACATGCTGGCCGCGCGCGCGCCCGGCGTGGAACCAGAAGATATCAGCGGTAAGGGCAGCGCTGGCCGCCAGTAGAATTGTGAACGTCAGGTTCATGCGGCCGGAAGCCACGAGCGCGCCTGCGGCCAGCAGAATTGGGGCCGAGGGCAAAGGTGTACCCATCTGCTCCGCGAATACCCAGAGGGGTAGCAAGATATAGTCGTACCGCGCTAGGTAACTCAGGGTCTCCGTCATAAACCGCTCGAGGTCAAATCAACTTTTCTGAACCACGGCAGTACCGCCCTGCCATGAAACCAGGACCGTCCATCAACCGGCCGTTTAGGACTGCCCGTGCTGAACGTGGGGCAGTAGAAGTACGGAGCAGGGAGCATGCCGAAGGATTCGCTCCGTGGTCCTTCCCAAGGTTGTGAACTCCAGGAAAGATCTGCGCTCAGCGCCTAATACGATTAGATCGACGCAGTTCTTTCTGGCAAAAAGAATAATTTGCTCGGCGGCATCGCCATGCACCACAACCTCGGAAAGCAGGCATCGGGCTCGCACATTTTGCGGGATCCATTGGCATAACTCCTGCTGGGCCTGATTGTTGTTGGATTCTCCGGCTTCCACGGCGTGAAGGATATTGAGTTCAGCACCGGCCGCGGAAGCCAGGGCAGCGGAGAGCTCGGCGCATCCCCGAGCGGAATTGCTGAGGTTGACGGGACATAGTAACCGTCGGACCGGTGGGGGATTCGTTGCTGGGTCGCCGTTCCTCACCACGAGAGTTGGGCAGACTGCCTCTCGAACTACATTCTCGGCGACTGAGCCCAACAGGAGCCGAGACACTCTTCCGTGGCTGTGGCTACCCATGACGACAAGGTCAGGAGGGTTGTGCTGCAACTGCCGGGTTATGACTTCAATCGCATGTCCCGTTACGACCGAAGTCGAGAAAGCTACATCATCTCCGAGGGTCTTACGCGCCAATTCTTGCAGCATGCGATACAGATCCTGATGGCGGGTCGCATCCTGGCGCGCCAGGATGGCCACCTGGTCTTCGGTGAAGTAACGGGGAGATTCGGACCAGTCGGCATGCAAGACCTCAATCCTCGCGCCGAAAAGTACCGCAAGGGAACGCGCCCACAACAAGACGCTGTCAGAAGATTCTCTCAGGTCTACTGGACACAGAATCTGCTTCGGCGCAAACTCCGACATCGTGTCAGCCCTCCAACTCGGGAGCCGCTCGGTCGATCACTGGCTGCGACTCAATAGATGAACGCACCGGAGCACCAAACTGTTACAGGAATTTGCGTGGAGCCTTGCGTCGCCTCGCTTGTAGGGTATTCGCGATTGGTGTGCGGGATCAGTTTGCCTGGTAGCAATTGTTAACCGGCAATCGGCGCACCGGTTGGGCCTTGCCTGTGCATGTACGGCGAGTACAGCCTCGAAAAGTCGAGATTTACCCTTAAGATTAAAATGATCAATATGGAGAGCAGTACCGCCACCGAGAAGCAACAGATGGAGGGGGCTTACGAGCGCTTCCTCGATCGATATCCCGAATATGCCGAAACCACCGCGTTAGACAGGTTGCGTTCGACCGACTATCGTCGGTTGGAGGAGCAGGGGCAGGTCTACCTCGACTACACCGGCGGTTCTCTCTATGCGGATTTGCAACTGGAACAACACCTGGCTCTTCTGCGCTCCGGCGTTTTTGGCAATCCACACTCGACCAACCCGACCTCCACAGCAATGACCGGGCACCTGGAGCGCACGCGCCGGTCCGTGCTCAATTATTTCGGAACCAGTGCGGAAGATTACATTCTGGCCTTCACCCAAAATGCCTCGGGCGGACTCAAGCTGATCGGCGAGTCGTTCCCGTTCGCGCCCGGAAGCCGCCTGCTGCTCACGTTCGACAATCACAACTCGGTGAACGGTATTCGCGAATTCGCGCGGGCCAAAGGCGCTACCGTGACCTACGCGCCGCTGGTTGCACCTCATCTGCGTCTCGACATGAACCAGCTAGACGTTCTTTTGGATCAGGGCGATCCTGCTCGTGAAAATCTGTTCGCCTACCCGGCGCAATCGAATTTCTCCGGCGTCAAGCATCCCTTCGAACTTGTGGAAAGAGCGCAATCCAAAGGTTGGCGGGTATTGCTGGATGCGGCGGCATACGTGCCTACGAATCGTCTGGACTTGCGGACAGTACA
>Ga0302165_10000710_pt1 | contig 11877 bp, 6 predicted proteins | sample I_Fen_E3_2_FD_193499 | JGI IMG/M metagenome (GOLD analysis project Ga0302165, IMG submission 193499) | Peat permafrost microbial communities from Stordalen Mire near Abisko, Sweden - I_Fen_E3_2 | ecosystem: Environmental > Terrestrial > Soil > Wetlands > Permafrost | place: Sweden: Abisko... | reverse complement strand
TAAAATGGTTGTTGAAGGAGAAGTAAAAACACAATCTAAAGCTGAACAAATAAAAAATACAGTGAAAAAGGTTGTAGAAAAAGTGGATAATACTGATATAACTAGCTTTAACACATATTTATTTCATCAAGGTAAAAATTATGAAACTTACAATATACTAGGATCACATATTAAGACTGAAAACAGAAAGAAAGGTGTACAATTTGCAACTTGGGCACCTAACGCTAAGGATGTTTATGTGGTTGGTGATTTCAATGATTTCGAAGTAAAAGATGAATATAAACTTGAAAAAATAACTGAAAATGGATTGTGGAAAGGCTTTTTTGCAGAAGTTAAGCCTGGTGATAAATATAAATATTGCATAATAGGTAAAGATGGTGAAAAGGGAGACTATAAGGCTGATCCATATGCAATACAAACTCAATTAAGACCAGATAGTGCTTCAATAGTATATGCACCTAAAGATTTCAAATGGAATGATCAAAAATGGATTGATCAAAGAAATAAAATAAATGTCTTAGAAGAACCACTAAATATATATGAAGTGCATTTAGGTTCTTGGAAAACAAATAAAGATGGTGGATTTTTAACTTACGAAGAGATTGCTGAAGAGTTACCTAAGTATGTAAAAGAAATGGGATATACTCATGTGGAAATCATGCCACTTGTTGAACATCCATTAGATGCTTCTTGGGGATATCAAGGAACAGGATATTATTCGCCAACAAGTAGATATGGAACAATAGAAGGTCTTAAAAAATTAATAGATAAGCTACATGACTTAAATATAGGAGTAATAATGGATTGGGTTCCAGGACATTTCTGTAAGGATGCCCACGGATTATATAAATTTGATGGAACACCAACATATGAATATCAAGATGAATGGAGAGCTGAAAATAAAGGCTGGGGAACTTGTAACTTCGATTTAGGTAGACCAGAAGTAAAGAGTTATTTAATATCAAATGCATTATATTGGTATAGAGAATTTCATATTGATGGATTAAGAGTAGATGCAGTATCTAGCATTTTATATTTAGATTATAGTAGATCACATGGAGAGTGGGTTCCAAATAAGTTTGGTGGAAATGGAAATTTAGAAGCAATAGATTTCTTAAAGGAATTAAATAAAGCAGTTTTTGCAGAATACTCAACAGCACTTATGATAGCAGAAGAATCAACATCGTGGCCTAATATAACAAAGCCTACAAATAATGATGGATTAGGATTTAATATAAAATGGAATATGGGTTGGATGAATGATACATTAGAATATGTTGAAATAGATCCTAAATATAGAAAGAATAATCATAAAAATATAACATTTGCAATGATGTATAACTATGCAGAAAATTACTTATTACCTCTTTCACATGATGAAATTGTTCATGGTAAAAAGTCACTATTAGATAAAATGTGGGGCGATGAGTGGAATAAGTTTGCTGGACTCAGAGCATTTATGGGTTACATGATGGCTCATCCAGGTAAAAAGCTACTATTTATGGGATGTGAATTTGCACAAACAATAGAATGGCGAGAATATGAAGAATTAGAATGGAATTTAATTAAGGATTTAGAAATGCATAAAAAGACACATACATTTTTTAAAGATTTAAATAATTTATATCTAAATAATAAAGCATTCTGGGAGCTTGATCATGACTCTAGAGGTTTTAACTGGATAGAAGCAGATAATAATGATCAAAGTATATTAATTTTCACTAGAAGGAGTAGAGATGATCAAGATACATTGGTTTTTGTAATAAACTTTACTTCTACAGTATATTATGACTACCAAATTGGAGTACCATTCCTAGGAAGTTATAAAGAAATATTTAATACTGATGATAGTAAGTATGGTGGTTCTGGACAAACAATGGAGGATACATTAATATCTGAAAAGGCACCATTCCAAAAGCAACCATATTCAATAAAAATAAAAGTGCCACCAATGGCTACGTTAGTATTAAAAGTAAATGAAATTAATATCAAAGAGGAAGTTAAATTAATTGAAGAATCATATGTTAATGAGAATTATGATATTAAAGAAATGAACCAATAGAAAAAAATAAAAGCTTATTATGCTAAGGGGGATAAAGAATGAGAGTTTTATTTGTAGCATCAGAAGCTGCTCCATTTATAAAAAGTGGAGGTCTTGGGGATGTTGCTGGGGCATTACCAAAAGCACTTGCACAAAAAGGTGCAGATGTAAGGGTTGTGATACCGAAGTATAAGGAAATTAATTGGGAAGTAAGGGAAAAATTAAGGTTTAATAAATGGTTTAATGTCAAAGTTGGCTTAAGAGAAGAATTTTGTGGAGTATGGGAATGCTTTTATAATGGAGTAACATACTATCTTTTAGATAATGAAAAATATTTTAATAGAGATGAAATATATGGTTTTTATGATGATGCAGAAAGGTTTGCATTCTTTGATAGAGCTGTACTTGACATGTTAAAACAAATAGATTGGCAACCTGATTTAATTCATTGTAATGATTGGCAAACTGGAATGCTTCCAGTATTACTGAAGTTTCAATACAAAAAAGAGGATATGTTCTATTGGAATATGAAGTGTGTGTATTCTATTCATAATATAGCATTTCAAGGAGTTTTTGATCCTCAAATATTACCAGGATTATTTGGGTTTGATATGGAACTTTATAATAATACATCCTTAAAATTTGATCTAGGTGTAAGTTATATGAAAGGAGGTTTATATTATTCTGATATAATAACAACTGTTAGTAATAGTTATGCAGATGAAATACAAACACCTGAATATGGTCAAAGACTAGATGGAGTATTAAGAGATAGATCATATGCATTAAGAGGAATAACAAATGGAATAGACTATGAGGAATTTAATCCTAAAACAGATAAATTTATTAAAAAGAATTATGACATTAATTCAATTGAAAGTAAAGTTATAAACAAAACTGAATTGCAAAAAGAGTTAGGGTTAACAGTTGATAAAGATATTCCAATGATAGCAATGGTAACAAGATTAACACAACAAAAGGGCATTGACTTATTAGTTAATATTTCAGATAGATTATTACAACAAAATGTGCAATTAGTAGTTTTAGGAACTGGTGATAAGCATTATGAAGATCATTTTAAATGGTTAGATTATAGATATGGAAATAAAGTATCTGCAAATATTAGATTTGATAATGCTTTAGCAAATAAAATTTATGCTGGATGCGATATGTTTTTGATGCCTTCTCTTTTTGAACCGTGTGGACTTGGACAATTAATAGCACTTAGATATGGTTCAATTCCTATAGTTAGAGAAACTGGTGGTTTAAAAGACACAGTTACATCATATAATGAATATACTGGAGAAGGTAACGGATTTAGTTTTACAAGTTATAATTCAGATGATTTATATAATGTAATACAGTATGCTTTCTGGATATATAAAGATAAAAAGAAATGGAACAACCTTATTAAGCAGGCAATGAAATCTGATAATAGTTGGAATAAATCAGCTGATATATATTTAAATATGTACAGAGAATTGACAGGTCAAGATTAGAACAGCATGATGAGGGGGTACATTAATGCACCAAATGGATAAAAAGACATTTAAAAAAGCATATGTGAATAAGTTTTTGGAGATGCATGGTATTGAGCTAAAAGAGGGTAACAATCAACAAAAATATGATTCTTTAGCAAGTTTGGTAAGAGACTATGTTACAAGAACTTGGCTTAAAACCAATAAGAAATATAATAAAACAGGGGAGAAGCAGGTTTATTATTTTTCCATGGAGTTCTTATTAGGAAGGTTACTTGGAGATGCATTATTAAATATAGGAATAAGAGATGTATGTAAAGAAGCATTAGAAGATTTGAATATAAAATTGGAACAGTTAGAAAATTTAGAACAAGACCAAGCATTGGGTAATGGAGGTCTTGGTCGACTTGCAGCATGTTTTTTAGACTCAATGGCTTCTTTGAATATTCCAGGAAATGGTTGTGGAATTAGATATAAGCATGGATTTTTTGAACAGAAGATTATTGATGGAAAACAAGTAGAAGTATCTGATGATTGGTTAAAAGAAGGAAACGTATGGGAAAAAAGAAAAGCTGAAAAAGCTGAAATTGTTAAATTTGGTGGCGAAATAAAAGTAAGTGAAATAAATGGACATTTAAACTTCACACATATAAATTTTGAACCAGTGTTGGCGGTACCATATGATACTCCAATTGTAGGATATGAAAATCAAATTGCGAATACCCTTAGATTATGGAGTGCAGAACCAGTTTCAAATGAATTTGATTTTTCATTATTTAATAGAGGAGATTTCCTTAAAGCAATTGAGTATAAAAATTCAGTTGAATCAATTTCACAAGTTCTATATCCAGAAGATTCATTTTATGAAGGAAAAATGCTTAGATTAAAGCAACAATATTTCTTTGTTTCAGCAGGAATTCAAAGTATTATAAGACATTTAAAAAAGCATGGCAAAGATATAGAATTGTTAGATGAAAAGGTGGCAATCCATATTAATGATACTCATCCTACACTTGCAATACCTGAACTTATGAGAATATTAGTGGATGAAGAAGGGCTGGAGTGGGATACTGCATGGAGAATAACTACCAATGCAATATCTTATACAAACCATACAATTCTAGCAGAAGCTTTAGAAAAATGGTCAGTAGATATGTTTAAGAAATTACTTCCAAGAATATATATGATTGTTGAAGAAATAAATAGAAGATATTGTGATGAACTTTGTGTTAAGTACCCAGGTAATTGGGATAAGATTAATAGAATGTCCATAATAGGAGATAATAAAGTTAAAATGGCGCATCTAGCAATTGTAGGTAGCCATAGTGTAAATGGAGTGGCTAAACTTCATACGGAAATACTAAAGAAAAAGGAAATGAAAGATTTTTATTACTTATATCCAAATAAATTTAACAATAAAACAAATGGAATTACGCATAGAAGATGGCTTTTAAAGAGTAATCCTGAACTTACAAAATTAATAAAAGATACAATTGGAGATAGCTTTATAAGGCATCCAATTGATTTGAAAAATTTTGAAAGGTATCTGAATGATGAAGTTGTTTTAAAACAACTGGGAAAAATAAAAAAAATCAATAAAGAAAAGCTGGCTAATATAATACTAAACAACGATAATATAAGCATAGACACGAATTCTATATTTGATGTTCAAGTTAAAAGAATGCATGCTTATAAGAGGCAAATACTTAATTGTTTGAGGATAATGGATTTATATAATAAATTGATTGATAATCCTAATTATGATATTGTGCCGAGAACATTCATATTTGGAGGTAAAGCTGCACCAGGATATTATTTAGCTAAAAATACTATCGAATTAATAAATAGTATTGCTAACAAAATAAATAATGATTCAAGAATAAATGGAAAAATAAAAGTGGTGTTCATTCAAAACTATAGAGTTTCATTAGCAGAACAAATTATTCCAGGTACTGATGTAAGTGAGCAAATTTCTACAACAACAAAAGAAGCATCAGGAACATCAAACATGAAATTTATGATGAATGGAGCTATTACAGTAGCTACGCTAGATGGAGCTAATATTGAAATAAGAGATGAAGTTACAGATGATAATATAGTAATTTTTGGATTAAATGCAGATGAAGTACTTAACTATTATCAAAATGGAGGATATAGATCCATTGATATATATAATAGTGATGTAAGAGTAAAAAGAGTAATTGATGATTTAATAAATGGAAAATATCATAGTGATAAAGAAAAATTTAGAACCATTTATGAAAATCTAATAACGTATAACGATGAATTTTTTGTTTTGCAAGATTTTGATTCATACTTAAAGGCTCAAGATAAAATTGATACTCTTTATAGAGATACTAATAAATGGCAAAGAATGTGTGGAATTAATATTGCACATTCAGGAATATTCTCATCTGACAGAACAATTGAAGAATATGCAACAGGGATTTGGGGATCAGAAGTAATTTATAAGAATCTATAGGAGGTTAATTTAATGGACGGTATACAGGTGATACATGACTCGCAAAGCATAAAATTTAGGAAGCCTTTCGGAGCTGTAGAAGTTGGTCAAAAGGTTAAGCTGTCAATTAATGTTGATAGAGAAATAATATCAGCAGTAGAATTTATGCAGTTTGATGGCACTAGAATAAATATGGGGATGCAAAAGGAGTATTTAAATAATGGTGAATTTAGATATTCTGTAGAAATTGATACATCTGATGCTTTGGGGATATTAGAATATTACTTTATTCTAATAGATGGATATGATAGGTTATATTATGGAAACAATGATGAACATTTAGGTGGTATTGGTCAAATATATACTTATAATCCTGTGCCGTATCAAATAACTGTATATGAAAAATCTTATATACCAAATTGGTATAAAGAAGGCGTAGTATATCAAATTCTTATAGATAGATTCTATAATGGAAATGAAGACAACACTATAAATTCTCCAAAAGAAAATTCATTTATATATGGGAGATGGGACGATACTCCTATGTATATTAAAGATGGCCTTGGGAAGGTTGGCAGATGGGACTTTTATGGTGGAAATATAAAAGGGATCCTAAAAAAATTAGATTATATAAAATCTTTAGGAGCCAGTATAATACAGTTAAGCCCTGTATTTAAATCTTCTAGCTGTCATAAATATGATACAGGAAATTATGAATTTATAGATGAAATGTTTGGTACAAATGATGAGTTTAGAGAATTATGCGAAGTAGCAGAAAGTAAAGGAATAAAAATCATTTTAGAGGTAGTATTAAGTTATACTAGCTCTGATAGCAAATATTTTAATAAATTAGGTAATTATAATGAGATTGGTGCGTATCAATCACCTAATTCTGAATATCATGATTGGTATAAATTTACTAGATATCCATATCAATACGAGTCATGGTGGGGAATTAGTGAAAGACCTAATATTAATTCAATGGAAAAGGGATATATGGATTACATTATAAAAAATGATAATTCTATTATAAAAAAATGGATAGATTTGGGATCTCATGGCTGGAGATTAAATGTAATAGATGAGCTTCCCGATGAGTTTATAGAAGCAATTAATACAAGAATGCAAGAAATTAATAAAGATATTGTTCTCTTGGGCGATATTTGGGATGATGCATCTAATAAAGTTAGTTATTCGAAAAGACGAAAATATTTGCAAGGTAAAGAAGTGCAAGCTGTTACAAACTATCCTTTAAGGGAATATTTAATTAATTTTACTAAAGGATATATCACATCAGATAGATTTAAACAAAAAGTTATGTCCTTATATGAAAATTACCCCAGAGAAAGCTTTTATGGAAATATAAATGTTATAGGTACAAATGATACTGAAAGAATATTAACTGTTTTAGATGGAAATTTAGAATTATTGAGGTTGATTGTAGTAATTCAATTTACATTGCCGGGGGTACCACTCATATATTATGGAGATGAAACGGCATTAAAAGGTGGAAAAGAACCTGATAATAGAAAGAGTTATCCATGGGGAAAAGAAGATAAAGATCTTAGCAATTTTTATCATAAAATAGTAAATATAAGAAATAATGAAGATGGTTTAAAAAAAGGGGATTTAATTATTCATGAGACAGATCCAGAGGTATTCGCATTTGAAAGAAATTATGAAAATGAGAAAATAATAGTTTTGGTTAATGTTTCAAATGAACAAAAATTAATTAGGGGTATTAGTTTAAATGGATCTTATGTAAATTTATTTAATGTTAGCGAAAAATATAAATTTATAGGGAACAACAATATAATAAGTGTTTTTCCACATAATTTTAAAATATTACGTAAAGTTTAATTGACTATAATACAATTAATTAGCCGAAAATTACGAGTATTATTAGAACATATTTGTATGGCATTTATTTACAAAACGGTGTATAATATACTATGTGAAAATAATCAAAAAACCGTTTTTATGGATAATCATAATATGCAATAATTACTGATAATATAATGTGACTAACATAAAACAATATGTTAAGCATATTATTAAAATATATAAGCTTAAAATTTTATCTAATGAGAACAATAACATATGAGAGGAGATAATATTATGGGTAAAAATGAAATGGTAGCAATGATATTAGCTGGTGGACAAGGATCAAGATTAGGGGTATTAACAAAAAAATTAGCAAAACCAGCAGTACCATTTGGGGGGAAATATAGAATTATAGATTTTCCATTAAGTAATTGTTCAAATTCAGGGATATATACAGTGGGGGTATTAACTCAATATAAACCTTTGGAATTAAATGCGCATATTGGTATAGGTGAAGCATGGGATTTGGATAGAGCTTATGGTGGAGTAAGCATATTGCCTCCATATCAGGAAGAAAAGGGTGGAGAATGGTATAAGGGAACTGCAAATGCAATTTATCAAAACATAGAATTTGTTGATAGATATGATCCAGAATATATTTTAATTTTATCTGGAGATCATATTTATAAAATGGATTATACAAAAATGTTAGACTTTCACAAAGAAAGACAAGCGGAAGCTACTATTGCAGTAATTGAAGTGCCAATGGATGAAGCATCTCGATTTGGAATAATGAATACTAGAGAAGATTTATCAGTATATGAATTTGAAGAAAAACCTAAAAATCCTAAAAATAATTTAGCATCTATGGGAATATACATTTTTAACTGGAAAACTCTTAAGAAATATTTAAGAGAAGATGAAGGTGATAAAACTTCAAAGAATGATTTTGGAATGAATATAATTCCAAGTATGCTTGGTGATGGAAGCAAGATGGTCGCTTATCCATTTAAAGGATACTGGAAGGATGTTGGTACTATAGATAGCTTATGGGAAGCAAATATGGATTTAATCAAGGAAGATAATGAACTTGATTTACATGAAGAGGATTGGAAAATATATTCAGTTAATCCAGTAAGACCAGCACAATATATAGGTGAAAATGCAAAGGTATCTAATTCACTAATTGTTGAAGGTTGTGTTGTGAATGGACAAGTTGAGAATTCTATATTATTCCAAGGTGTTCAAATAGGTAAAAATTCAGTTATTCGTGATTCAATAATTATGACAGATGCGAAAATAGGAGATAACGTAGTTATTGAAAAAGCAATTGTTGGAAGTGGAGCTATTGTTAGAAAAGATTGTAAGATTTCTTTGGGTGATGAAATAGCTATTATTGGAGCAAAAGAAGAAGTGAAAATGGGTACAGTTATAGAAAATAATAAAGCTGTTTAGGAATCACTAAGGGGGAGAAAGAAATGAAAAATTGTATTGGTATAATTAACTTAGATGAAAATGAAAATAGAATGGGAGAACTAGTTGTAAATAGATCGCTTGCTTCAGTTCCAATTGCAGCGAGATATAGAGTTATAGATTTTGTATTATCTAATATGACTAACTCAGGGGTTAACTGTATAGGTATTTTCACAAAAAATAAATCAAGATCATTAATAGACCATTTAACAAATGGTAGACCATGGGATTTGAATAGAAAAAAAGATGGATTAAAAGTTTTTAATTTTGGAAATGATGAACCTGTTTATGATGATGTTCATAATTTTTCTGAAAACATACAATTTTTAACACATAGTAGAAGAGAATATGTATTATTAGCACCAAGCTATATGATTTGTAATATAGATTATAATGAGGTATTAGAATACCATAAAAGTACAGGCAAAGATGTTACGATGGTATATAAAAAGGTAAACAATGCAGATGAGGCTTTTGGGGATTGCGGAGTTTTGAATTTTGATGATTCAGAAGCTGTTATAAGCGTAGGAGAGAATATAGGAAAAAATCCAAAGGCTAATATTAATATGGAAATGTATATATTAAAAGCTGATTTGTTTATAGATATTGTAAATAATTGTGTAAGTAGTGGAATGTACAGAAAAGTTAAAGAATATATTCATAACAATCTAAATAATTTAACTGTTGGAGCATATGAATTTAAGGGGCACTTAGATTGTATAAATTCAATTAAAGCATTATATGATAGTAACGTAGGATTTCTAAATAGAAAGATAAGCAAAGAAATTTTTAATGAAGATAGACCTATTTATACTAAGACTAAAGATGAAGCACCAACTCATTATGCAAATAAGAGCAATGTTATAAATTCAATAATAGCAAATGGTTGTCGTATTGAGGGAACAGTTGAAAATTGCATAATAGGCAGAAGAGTGTATATAGGCAAAAACACTAAGCTTAAGGACTGTATAATAATGCAAAATAGCAAAATTGATGATGAAGCAGTATTAGACAATGTAATTGCAGATAAAGGCAGTGAAATAAGAAAAGGTGAAACTCTTATTGGGTCTATTATGTATCCTTTAGTTATAAAGAAGAAAAAATAATAGTAGAAATTAAAAAAAGACAAGTCTTATTAAAGAAAATAACAAGTCAAAGATGGGATTGTCGCAAAATGATTAAAATTTAATCAGGAGCGATGCTCATTTTTAGTTCAAAGCAAAGAATCTCTAAATAATTGATATTTCATTTCAATTATTTAGAGATTCTTGTATTTTGGGCGCAATTAAATAACTCTCCTTAATATTTTTCATAATTAAGCAGTTATTTTTAATTCATGAAGATGATTTTGAGTTCTTTCATTTTGAATTTTTGAATGCAATTTGTTGATATTGTAACCGAAACAGAGCAAAATGAATTCAGTTGTAATATTGTTATAGGATACTTCATGTTTTTCTACATACTTGATTTGAAAGGTATTCTTTACGAAGTCTACTAATGGTAGCATGATCATGTGCTTTATAGCCTTGAAGTAGCCACCTGAAATTGATATCTCTTTTACATGCTTTCTCTATTTTTCTACTAGAATAAACATTTTGAGAATAAGCATAAGATACTATTTTGAACATGATTCGGGGTTCCACTGCCGGTTTTCTTCCAACGGAAGAATACGCCTGATATAACTTTGTATAATTTAATCTCTCCAATACATGGCTTAACAAGCGGACTGAATCATCTTCTGGTATTAAACATTCCAAGTTTAATGGTAATCATTAAATTCGGTATAATTTTTATTGAGTAATTTTAGTTTGTGCATAACTTAATTATACTAAAAATGTGAATTCTTTTGAATTCACATTTTTACTTTTACAACAAAAAGGCTGACTTGTTATTTTTTTATGTCTAATTATTAAGTATAGATACACTAAAATAATAATCTACTTAAGTTTGGAAATTTAATACTCAATGTTCAATAATTAAAAATGGAGTATTGACAAGTAGGATTTTGAAAATTATGAGTATAATACAAATTAGAAGTACAACTTATAATTTGTATTATACTCAATATTTACTACACTTAATTATATATGGAAATCTATATGTAGCAAATTTTAACGAGTTTTACATATAAGTACGCTTTTCAATATAAGTATTCATGAACAATAATAGATTAAAATAAAAGAAATAACTGTGAAATAATAGGTGTCTAAACAATATGTATAATGTTTAGATACCTATTTCACAATTCTATATTATAGTTTTAAGAGTATATATTTTGCGATAAAAATATAAATTTACTCTAAATATTCCTTATTACGCCTGCATTATCTAATTTATTTATAAAAAACATTGACAATATAAATATAAAATGATAAGATGAAAGACGTCGCAAAGAGACGCAAACAACTTAAAAGAATTTGATAAAAGCCTTTTGAAAAAAGAGTTTAAAAGATTTTAAAAAAGTTATTGACAGGATTTAAACCAAGTGATACACTAAGTGAGTTGCTTGATTGCGACAGATTAAAACAATAAGTTACAACGCAAGTTGTACGAAAGAAAATGGTCTTTGAAAATTGAACAGAATAATATAAGTACATTTA
>Ga0302165_10000709_pt1 | contig 11894 bp, 8 predicted proteins | sample I_Fen_E3_2_FD_193499 | JGI IMG/M metagenome (GOLD analysis project Ga0302165, IMG submission 193499) | Peat permafrost microbial communities from Stordalen Mire near Abisko, Sweden - I_Fen_E3_2 | ecosystem: Environmental > Terrestrial > Soil > Wetlands > Permafrost | place: Sweden: Abisko... | reverse complement strand
AATTCTATTTTATATTACTAAATAGAACATGTCAAAATAATAATAGAAATTTAGGGTGGTTTTATTAAAAATGACATTAAGAAGACAATAATTGTTAATGGAGACCTTGGGATAGGCAAGTCTGCTTTTGTAATTAATCTTATTGTTAAGATATGTATATAAAAATGAATTATGGACTAGGTACAAATGAATACAATTTATTACTCAGTTTTACAATTTAGGAAGGATTTTTTTATTCTATGTCGAATTTATTATTAAGGTTTATTCAGTTTAATAATAAATATAATAATGTTTTTTAAAATTAAAAGTGTTCAAACATATGATTAAAACCGATATAACGAAAGGAATAAGAAATGATATACATTAAATTAAAAGACTATGAAATAACGTGTGAATTATATAATGGAGCAAGATCAAGCATTTACAGGGCAAAGAGAATTTCTGATGGATGCCCTGTTATTATAAAAGTGAAGAATAAAGAATATCAAAATAATGAAGATATGAAGAATCTACAAAGGGAGTTTGAAATAGGAAATAGTATTAAGAGTAATAATGTTATTAAATATTTTGATATAATAAAATACAGTAATGGACTAGCAATAATTGAAGAGTATTTTAGTGGAGAAGCTATAAATAAATTAAATAAGTCTAAGGTATTTACATTGAAGGAATTTTTATTAATTTCTATTGGGATTTGTGATGCTTTAGAAAAAATCCATTCTAAAAACATTGTCCATGGTGATATTAATCCGTCAAATATTCTATATGAGCGAAAAGCTGGAGAAGTAAAAATTATTGATTTCAGTAGTGCCAAATATTTATCAAATGAAGATTACATATTGGAAGAAAATAATATTATAAAAGGTTCTTTAAATTATATTTCTCCAGAACAAACTGGAAGAATGAATAGAACTATAGATTATAGGAGTGATTTTTACTCCTTGGGAATAATTTTTTATGAAATGTTGACTGGAAGAGTACCATTTGAGTCTAAAGATTCAATGGAGCTTATTTATAGTCATGTGGCAAAAGAACCAGAGAGTATTAATAAAATCAATATTGCTATACCTAAGATAATCGCTGATATTGTGGTAAAATTAATTAAAAAAAATCCTGAAGATCGTTATAAGTCTGCAGTAGGATTAAAGAAGGATCTGGAAAGATGTATTATACAAATACAAAATAATTTAAATATAAGTTTTGAATTAGGTAAGCATGACTTTTCAGCGGAATTTTGTATACCACAAAAATTATATGGACGTGAGAAGGAAATTCAAAAGTTAATGCATTCCTTTGAGAGGGTTGCAGAGGGCACAACGGAACTGCTTTTGATATCAGGGTCTCCAGGAATAGGAAAGTCTGCTTTAGTTGAGGAAATTTGCAATTATGTTCAGCAAAAACAGGGGTATTTTATTGTAGGTAAATTTGAACAATTTCAAAATGATATTCCATACAGTGCGATAATTCAAGCGTTGGATAATTTCATTAATCAGCTACTTATGGAATCCTCAAGCAATTTGGATACATGGAAGCAAAGTATTTTGCAAGCAGTTGGAAATAATGGACAGGTTATTATGGATGTCTTGCCTAATTTGGAATTAATTATAGGGAAGCAGCTTCCCATTCCTCAATTAGGTGCTGTGGAAACGCAGAATAGGTTTAATCTAGTGTTTGAAAATTTGATGCAGAGCATAGCAAGCCAGGAGCATCCTCTGGTTATGTTTATCGATGATTGGCACTGGGCAGATTACGCTAGTTTGAATTTCATAAAAATGATGATGACAAATAAGTTAAACAAGAATTTATTAGTAATAGGAGCGTATAGGGACAATGAGACTAATTCAATTCATCCAATCATGTCACTGATAGATGAGTTCATTGAAAACAAAACCAGAACGAATACAATTAATTTAAAGGTACTACAAAAGAATGATGTGCAGTTGCTCCTAGAGGAAGCACTGGTAAACTTAAATCAAGATTCGAAGGAGATTCAAGAATTAGCAAAATGTATATGTGATAAAACAGAGGGAAATCCGTTTTTTGTTAAGCAATTTTTAAGATCTTTGTATGATTTGGGATATTTATGGTTTGATCATAATTTGCTGAAATGGTGCTTTGATACAGAGAAAATAAAAAAATTAAACATAACAGAAAATGTAATAGACTTGTTGAATAGTAAGATTAAAACATTAAATCCAGCAACCATACTGTGGCTTGAATATGGAGCATGTATTGGAAATCAATTTGATTTGCAGACATTGACTTTGGTTGGTGATAATCCCGCTGAAATCATATTATATTCATTACAGGAAGCGGTGGAAATTGGTTTGATTTATGTTGATAAAAGTGAAAATCTGCATCAAGTACAGGGAGACATTAAATTTAAATTTGTTCATGACCGTATCCAGCAGGCAGTATATTTCATGATATCAGAAGATGAAAAAGGTATGATACATTTACAGCTAGGGGAACTTTATTTGAAAAACTATAGTGACTTAGATAATTCGGAACAATTGTTTAAAATAGTTAGGCAGTTTAACGCTGGAAGCGCAATAAGCATTAATGAAACAAAAAAGGTTAAATTAGCAGAATTAAATTTGAAGGCAGGTATAATGGCAAAAAATTCTTCTGCATATTCTTCTGCATATAATTATTTTAGTGCAGGAATTAAATTATTAAGTAGTAATGCGTGGGAAGATAATTATGATTTAACTCTACAATTATATTCAGATATTGCAGAGGCAGCACATTTAATAAATGAGTATAATGAAATGGATAAGTTTTCAGAAATTGTATTAAATAATGGAAAAACATTAATAGATAAAATTAAGGTTTATAAAATTAAAATAGAAGCTTATAAAACTCAGTTAAATTTGAAGGAAGCGATGAAGACAAGTGAATCAGTTCTTAGATTGCTTGGAATTTATATTCCAAGTGAATCAAAACCATGTGAATTTGAAGAAGCTTTTAAAGTTACATGGAAGAGTATTTCAGGAATGCAAGTAGAAGAGCTAACCAATTTGTCTCCAATGAAAGATCCTATAAAGCTTGCAGCAATGCAGATTTTGTTGAGTAGTGCACCTGCAGCATTCCAATTAGATTCTGTGCTTGGAAATATATTAATATGTAAGATGGCAGAGTTAACTGTAAAATATGGCAATACATCTTTTGCTCCTGTGGTTTATTCATTTTATGCATGTACTCTTTGTTTTCATATAAACAATATAGAGTTAGGAGATAAATTAGAGGAATATATAGAACTTGGATATAAATTAGAAAAAATGAGTGATAAGCTTGTAGAAAGTCAAAATATGAAGCAATATAAGTCATTAGTAATGGATGCAAATAATACTTTTGTGAAGCATTGGAAAGAACATATAAGAGAAACATTTAAGCCATATATTGAAGGATATTGGTCTGGAGTAGAAAATGGTAACTTTGAATATGCAGGATATTGTGCATCTATGTACAATAAGAACTCACTTTACTCTGGTCAGATTCTTGAGGTGTTAGGAAAAGACATAGATATTAATATAAAAAGATCACAGAAAATGCAACAAGGTTTAAGTACTATTTGGATAAATATTTTTGGACAAACCGTTCAGAATTTGCAGGGAAAATGTGAAAATGTTTTAGAATTTAAAGGTGATTATTTTGATGAAGATAAGATGCTGCTAATTATTCAAGATATTGGAGATATACAGGGAATGCAGTATTTCTATTTAGTTAAAATGATTTTGAATTATTACTTCGAAAATTATTCTGAAGCTATTGAATGTGGACAAAAAATAGAAGAAAATATAAGTGGATTTGGGGGTATGATAGATATTGCTATTTTCTATTTTTATGATTCTATTGTAAGACTAGCTGTACATTTCACTTTGACAGAGGAAGAACAAAATCAGAATTTGGTAAGAGTTGGTAAGAATCAGGGGAAAATGAAGATTTGGTCAAAATTTGCCCCAATGAACTTTCTACACAAGTTTTACTTAATTCAAGCTGAATTATGCAAAGTTACTGGAAATTATAACGAAGCAAAAGAATATTATGATAAATCTATTGACTTAGCTAATGAAAATGAATATTTAAATGATGAAGCTTTAGCTTATGAATTAGCAGGAAAATGTTATTTAGATAAAAACAAAATGGATACTGCAAAAGTATATCTTAGGGAAGCGCGCAATAAATATCAGCTTTGGGGAGCAATAGCAAAAGTAAATGACTTGGAAGATAAGTATCCAAATTTATTTTTAGAGAATAAGGAGAGTATAGACAATACTCAAAATATAGATTTATTTTCAATCATGAAGGCTTCTCAGGCAATTTCTAGTGAAATCAATCTTGAGGGATTGATTAGTCGTCTTATGACGGTGATGCTAGAAAATACGGGCGCACAGAGGGGATTTCTAATATTAAAGAGAGAGGATAAGCTTATAATTGAAGCTTATGTAGATGAAAGCTGTAATAAAAAAGAAATATTAATATCAAAACCTCTTGATGAATGTGAAGAACTTCCACAAACAGTTATTCGATTTACAGGAAGAACAGGAGAGAGTGTTGTATTTCCTGAAGAAACAGATAAATTCTTATTCGGAAAGGATTCATACATTAGCAATAAAAAACCAAAATCATTTATTTCAACAGCAGTTAAACTGAAAAATGAAATAAAAGGAGTTCTTTATCTTGAAAATAATTTAGTTGAAGGTGCATTTAAGCCTGATAGAGTAAAGGTTATAGAGATTCTATCGGCTCAGGCAGCTATTTCCCTTGAAAATGCTATGCTTTATAATACTTTGGAGCAAAATATGAAAGATAAGCTTCGTGACAGTGAAATTAAGTTGAATGTTACAGCTAGCAGTGCAAAATTAGGACTTTGGGAATGGAACATACAAAGTGGAGAGAATATTATTAATGAAGAATGGGCAGTTATGCTAGGTTATATTTTGGATGAATTAGAGCCTGTTAATTATGATACATGGATAAAGCTAATGCATCCTGATGATATTGAGAACACAGAGGAATGTATAAAACGATGCTTTTCCAAAGAATTAGAGTTTTATGAATGTGAACTAAGGCTGAAACATAAAAATGGGGAATGGGTATGGATATTAGCTAGAGGTAGAGTAATTGAATGGGATGAAAATAATAAACCGATTCGAATGGCTGGAGTCCAAATGAATATATCTGAAAGAAAAGTTGTTGAGAATGAACTAAAAGTGGCAAAGAAAGCAGTCGAGGAAGTACATATTTTAAAAAGGCAGTTTCTTACTAATACATCTCTAGAAGCTACAACTTTGAATAAAAGAATTAATGAAGTAAGGAATTTAACACTTATAACTGAAAAAACAAGTGAGCTTGAAAAAACAAATCTTATTCTAGAAGAGGTAAATACAATACTTGAAGAGGAAATAGAAAAGTACAGTAAGACTGAAGCAGAACTTATAATGGCAAAGGTAGACGCTGATGAAGCAAATATAGCCAATAGCAATTTTATTGCAAATATCAGCCACGAACTTAGAACTCCAATTGCAGTTATTTTAAGTGGAATACAATTAATAGAGGCTAATATTAAAAATGACACAGTTTTAAATCAACAGAATTCATGCAATCATGTCAGAATAATTAAACAGAATTGTTATCGCTTGCTAAGGTTGGTTAACAACATTATTGATGTAACAAAAATTGATGCGGGCTTTAGAAAACTAGATCTTAAAAATCTTAATATTATTAGTTTGATTGAAAATATAACAATTTCAGTAGTAGAATATGCTAAATTAAAGGGAATAACAGTAATATTTGATACGGATGAAGAAGAGAAAATTATAGCAATAGATCCAGATAAGATTGAAAGAATATTTCTTAATTTACTTTCAAATGCTATAAAGTTTACACCAAAGAATGGTTATATATTTGTAAAAATTTCAGATGAAGGTAATAATGTTATAATTTCTGTGGAAGATACGGGAATTGGAATACCTACAGAAAAAAAAGAAGTGATTTTTGAAAAATTCCAACAGATTGATAATACCTTTACAAGGAGAAATGAAGGTAGTGGTATTGGACTTTCTATTGTAAAATCATTTGTTGAATTGCATGATGGGAAAATATCAGTATCTAGCGAATTGAAAAAAGGTAGTAAGTTTGTTATTGAGCTTCCAGTAAAAGAACTATATGAAGATCAATCTCAAAAGCCACAAACTCAAACCGAAAATTCCAGTGGTTGTGTAGACGTACTTAATATAGAACTTTCTGATATTTACTTTGATTAGGAAAAGTGTGGAGACTTTAATTTAATTAGATAACATGGATATATAATATATTTGGAGACATTTAGCAGAAGAAATCATATCATGGAGTAGTTAAGGCATATTTTATATGCGTAATTATTTTGAAGGGACCAAAAAGCATGTATCAGTTAGGAGATAGTGATAATTATAGATTAGATGATTATGATAGTGCAAAGAGTGGCAATAGATTTAAAGTTTTTGGAAAAGGTATAGTAAATGTAAAACCAGATACAGCAGAGGTAGTAATTGGTGTTATAACAGAAAATGTACAATTAGAAGTAGCTCAAGAAGAAAATGCTAATATAACTGCGCAAGTTATAAATAGTATAAAGTCAATGGGAGTGCTGCCTGAATATATACAAACTCAAAATTATAATATTAGACCTAATTATGATTATATTGATGGAAAACAAGTTTTTAGAGGTTATGAAGTAAGTAATTATTTAAAAGTTATTATTAGAAATATTGATTTTGCAGGTGAAATAATTGATACTGCAGTAAAAAATGGTGCAAATACTATAAGTGGTATTAGTTTTATTGTTTCAGATCAAACAAAACATTATTACGAAGCATTAAGTTTGGCTGTTAAAGATGCTCAAAATAAGGCTAGTGTTATGGAAAGTGAACTTAAAGTAAATTTAAATATTATACCAATACAAATAAATGAACAGGATAAGGGGAATGCCACTCCATTAGTAATGACTCTTAAATATGTAAATGAATCTACACCTATTGAAGCTGGACAAAATAAAATAACTGCAGACATTGAAGCTGTATTTATATATACTCAATAGTAGTAATTATCAAAGTATAAAAATTATATGATAAATAAAAAAGTCAGTTAAGTTTGAATAACTTTAACTGGCTTTTTAGCAGCTCTAATTCTTTGAGTATAATTACAAAGTGCTTTTTCAACGCTATATTTATATATTTTTCTAAATACAAGGAGTATAATTTAAGCGATTCCCAAAAATCAAGATTATGAAACTAGTATAAATGCATGTTGTGATAAATAACCTAAATAGGTGTTGTTTATATAATTAGAACTTGTATGATATAGCAAGGATTAAAAATCAATTAGTATATATTAAATCAAAAACAGGAAAACATTATCATATGTAGAATATAGTAATTATGAAAGATTATGAAAGGATGTGTTGTATATGAAAAAAACAAAAATCTTAGTTCCATTAGATACTACAGAAAGAAGCATGCATTCTCTTAATTGGTTAAAAATTTTTTTTAGTAAGAATGATATTGAAATTACACTAATGAATGTAAAAGAAGTGGTTTTAACAAATGATATGGCAATTGGAGACAAATTTGAGGTTTTAGCAAAAGAAAGTGAATTATCATTAGATAAAGCAGAGAAGGAATTAGAAGGATATGAAGTTAAAAAAATTACTACTTTAGGATATGCTGCAGATCAAATATTAAAAGAGGCTAAAGAAGACAACTATGACATAATAATTATGACGAAATCTACGAAAAAAGGGATACCTAGAATGATTGGATCTGTAACAAGGAAGGTTGTTAGAAACGCTCAAGTGTCAGTAATAGTACTTCCTGAATAGTATTGAATTTTTAATCTTGATTATATGAATTAAGATGATTTCAAATAATTAGTGAGAGAATTATTTGAATATAAATTTGCAGGTGATGAAACACTAAATATAGTATGCCAATAATGAACTGTTAAAAGCTCATAAATATATGGTATAATTTTGCTTATAAACAAAGTGTTTTCATATACCTGTAAAATTTGTTTAATAGGCGAATAGTTACATAAAGAATATGCGCCATTAGTAAAGGAGAAATTATGAAAAACTTTATTATAGTAACAGAGAGTGGAGCGGATTTACCGTTAGATTTAGTAAAATTGCATAATATTCATGTACTTCCAATGCATGTTGTAATGGATGAAATGGATTATCTGGATGGTTCTATTCTAGTAACTGATGTATATGATTATTATAATAGAACCAAAAAGATACCAACAACATCAGCCATAAATCCAAACGAATATGCATTTTTATTTGAAAAATTAACAGAAGAAAATCCTGGTTGTATTATTATTCATATCAGTTATTCATCAAAAGCATCTTGTACATATCAGAATGCACTCATTGCTTCTGATGATATGGAAAATATTTACCATGTTGATTCTTTAAATGTTTCTGGCGGTGAAGCAGCCATTGTTCTAAAAGCAGTTGAGTTGATAGAAAAATATCAAGATATTCAACCAGCTGATTTGATTGAAAAGCTTGAGCATTTTGTGGATATAGCAAGAGTTTCTTTTATACCTGGTAATCTTGAATATCTGAAGGCTGGAGGGCGTTTGTCCAATGCAGCCTATTTAGGTGCATCTATTCTTAAGTTGAAACCACTTATTGAAATTGTAAATGGAAAATTGGTTGCAACCCAAAAGTTCCGTGGTGGAATGAAGCGTATTGCTGAGAAATATATGAATGAATATATTGATAAAAACAAGATAGATAAAGAACAAATTTATTTGATATATTCTTTGGGGCTTGAAGAGAAAATAAAACAATATATAGAAGAAATTGTAAGAGAAAAAGGCTTCAAGAAAATTACATGGATTCAAACTGGCTGCGTTATTTCAACTCATAGTGGTCCTGGAGCAATTGGAATAGTAGGTTTTGAAAGCCAAGAATAACGAAAATGGATTTAAAATAATTAAGTAATTAATCTAAGAAATTGTGCGTATAAGTCACCAATTATACTGTAAGAGTAAGAGCTTGTGTCATAAAGGTAAATTAACTAATAACATATTTCCAGTGGGTGTGATATACTGAACCGTAGCATAAATAAAGTGGATTTTCTTTAGAATATTTATTTTGTTTTAGGGTTATTAAAAAATTGTATATTTTAAAGCTAAGAGGAGATATAAAATGAAATTATTATTAGATGTTGAAGGTAAAGTGAATTATGACAATATTAATAAAGATACAACTGTTAAAGAGGTATTAGATGCAATTGATATATTTTTAGATAGTAATACTCTTCCTTGTAATGATTGTGAGGAAAGTTGTTGTAAAAAAGCTTGGTCAGTAGAAATGGATAATGTGTGTGTAAATAGATTAAGTGATTGGAAGGATGAAGTAGCTTTAGATTTTGTACAAAAAAAGCTAGTCAAAAAGAGAAACTACTGTAGAGATTTTGATCAGTATGTATTAAATAAAAAAACACATTGTAATTTTATAACAGAAACAAACTTATGCACTATCTACGATAAGAGGCCTATAATATGTAGACTTTATATCTGTATTCCGAAAAGTTATAGATATAATGTAATTAGAGAACTTATAGGAAGCACATATTTAAAAGCACTTGTACTTGAAGAAAAGATGAGAAACAACAATTTCACAGAGAGAACTATTAATAAGTATAAAAGAAATCCAGCAGTTTTCGCTAAAGATTACAATATATCTTTGGAAGAAATATTTAATTATGCTGAAGACGAAGGCTGGCTTGATCTTGATGAAAGAGAAGAGTTATATTTATAATATTTTTATTTTAGGCAGTAAGTTTATCCAAAATAAATTTACTGCCTTATTTCTTTTGTCAAATACAGAGTTTAGAGGATATAAATATTAATAGTTAATGCCTTGGATTAAGAGGATAAGTTGACTATTGTGAATTTAAATATTAGGTATGTTTACTTCAAATAAGAATATGAAAAATTTTGTGATAAAGAAGGAAAAACGTCATAATATGCAGAATATATTAATTATGAGAAAGGATGTGTTATATATGAAAAAAACAAAAATCTTAGTGCCATTAGATGGTACAGAAAGAAGTATGCATTCTCTTAACTGGTTAAAAAAATTCTTTAATAAGGATGATATTGAAATTATACTAATGAATGTAAGAGAGATAGTTTTAACTGAAGATATTGTGATTTCAAATCAATGTGAGTTTTTAGCTAATGAAAGTGAATTAGTTTTAGCTGACGCAATAAAGGAATTAGAAGGATATAAATGTGAAACGTTTTCTACTTTGGGATATTCTGCAGATGAAATATTAAAAAAAGCTAAAGAAGATAGATGTGATATGATAATTATGACAAAATCCACAAAAAAAGGTTTGCCAAGAATGATTGGTTCAGTATCAAGTAAGGTTATTAAACATGCTGAAACAGCAGTAGTAGTTCTTCCTCAATAGTATTTAATTAGTGATTGATATTTGAATATATTGTGTAAATAGAAAAATAAATAAGGATGTGCTGAAGAAATATGGCACATCCCTATTTTTATTAAGTTGAATGCAAATGATTTTTATCGTTCATATTTTCTTGAAATGCCATGAATATATGCTTATAATACTTTAATATGATATTCCACATAAACATTTTATCTTTTTTCAGAAAACATATTGTATTCTGAAAATTAGGATGCTATAATAAATACAAGAAGAAAGTAATTTCTTCTAGCAATCCTAACCCCGTAAAATTAGCAAAACAAATTTAAAAAAATTAATCTTTATAGCTTATAGCAAATATTAATTAGATATAACAAATAACTAATACCAATTGAGGTGTTTGATTAGTAATAGATAAAGCGAATTATGACGCAAGTTGAAATTACTAAACCAAATCATCGGAAGGTTTGATTAGTAACCAACAGGGCGAGTTAAGACTCAAGGTGATATTACTGAGTACAGATTTAAGTTATTTGATATAAAGTATATCTAAAGAATATTAGCTAATTACTATAACTAAAAATTTACTATAACAAATTCAAATTAATAAGACAATTCTAATTTAGTACAAATATTTTATTTACAAGAATAATCGTACAGAAAAAAGGGTGATAAAAATTCAAATAGAACCATTTCAGTTTAGAAAAGGGTTAGGATTTGCTTAACCACCAATTAGTTAATATATTTTGACTAATTGGTGGTTTTTAATTTCTTTCAATTATTATGTATTTTAGCTAAAACATATAATAATTACATAAAATATATAACAATAAAATAAAATGTTGCAATTTGGAAAAGAAGCTGTTATAATAAATATTGTAATAAAAAAGGTTTTTAATAGAGATGTGCATTTCTCCTTTTAGAGAATTATATGATCGATATTAATCTTTAATTTAAAAGGAGGAATTTAATATGGAAGATAAAACTTTAGTATGTAAAGATTGCGGAAACGAATTTGTTTTCACAACTGGAGAACAAGAATTCTACAAAGAAAAAGGATTCGATAACGAACCTGTAAGATGTCCAGATTGTAGAAGAGCTAGAAAACAACAAAATAACAGAAGATAGTTTTTGATTATTTAGAAGGCTGTTGCATTTTGCAACAGCCTTTTTTTGTAAAATCAAAAATATGAATTTAAAATTCTTAATTAATTAAAAAACTGATTAATTATATGAAATATAGAACAAGTACAGGAAAATCAGAAAGTGCAAGAACAGAAAAAGAATATCCATCAGAAGTGATATATCTAAATGTTTCTTTAATAAATTTCAAGATACAGTATATGATATGATAAATTATTGGTATAATAAAATAAATAAAAAACAGTATATATTATACTTTAAGAGGAGTTGTTTTAATGAATCCTATAGCATTTCAAATTGGAA
>Ga0302165_10000708_pt1 | contig 11920 bp, 8 predicted proteins | sample I_Fen_E3_2_FD_193499 | JGI IMG/M metagenome (GOLD analysis project Ga0302165, IMG submission 193499) | Peat permafrost microbial communities from Stordalen Mire near Abisko, Sweden - I_Fen_E3_2 | ecosystem: Environmental > Terrestrial > Soil > Wetlands > Permafrost | place: Sweden: Abisko... | reverse complement strand
TAAAATCATTAATAGCAATTACAGCTGATGGTAATTTTTTATTAGAATCAAATAATCGATTCATACATTCATACCCACCATCAATATCATAACGCTCACATTCAATGATCCATTCTTTATTCAATTCAATTGCATGTCTTGTAAGCAATTGACGATAGCGTAATTGTTTATCATAAGTAGGTTTAACATTTTTTCTTCCACCAAGTAAGGCTATTTCAACATGCCCTAACCCTATTAGATATTCCATTAAAATTTCCATAGCATATCCTTGATCTATATTAACTTGATAACATTCTGATCCCTCTAATTTCCCTGTAATTATAACAGGAATAGAATCAGCTATCTTATTCACGTGCTCTACATACTCTTCATCTGAAACTAATTCATCTACTCTACCACCAGTTTGAATAATAGCATCTACTCTTTGCTCAAATAATCCTTCTAAATGTGAATCTTCTAATTCATTTTCGCCTAAGGAATTACATAATAAAACAGTATATCCTCTTTCATTTGCTGCTTTTTCGCACTCAACAAATAGCGCTGCATAAAACGGGTTCCTTATATCTGACGATAGAATTCCAATGGTTTTAGATTCTGTATTACTAAGTTTTCTTGCCAATGCATTTGGCTTAAAGTTATATTTATCAATTAAAGCTTGAACTCTATCCTTCTTTTCTTTACTAACTCTTGCATTTTTAGTTAATACTCTAGATACAGTGGCTGGCGAAACTCCAGCTTCTTTTGCAATTGCATAAATATTTATACTGTCTTTCCCCAATGTTTATCATCCTCCATATATATTTTACTAATTCAAACTTAACAGACATTGTTAAATTATTATTTATAAAATCATTTTTTCGGTTTCATTATACAGGTTTTACAAATTTGAATCAATTATTTTGAAATGCTTTAGGAAACTAATTGAAATAATTTGTATATTCTTGAAAATAATACTTTTAGTAAAAATATTTTTATTTTTACTAAAATATCATTTTATTTTTATTATTTTAGAGGTATACTATTTATTGTAAAAGTTTACTTAATATATTATTTATATAATACAGGAGGAATTATGAAAAAGGATTTTTATGATAAATCACTTTATACAATATCAAATTATATTTTTGGCTTTATTCAAAGTAGTCTTTATTTTGCTATTTGTAATATATTGCTTATATTATTTTTTATTTTCACAACGATATTTCCAAATCAATTTAATTTATTAATATTATTTATTTGCCTAATTCCTTTGGGCCCTTCTTTAGGTGCTCTATACTCTTCAGTTGGTAAAATAATATGTGAAAAGGATATCTATTTTTCATCACATTTTTGGAATTTTTATAAAGATAATTTTGTTTCCAACTTAAAATTATGGCTTATACAACTAATTATAGTTACAATATTATTTATTGATTTTCAATATTTTTATTTAAATATGCCACAAAATGGAGTTCATATACTCTTTGCTATATTAATAACGATAACCTTATTAATAAACTTATATTCTTTTCCTATAAATTCTAAATTTGAAATTAGATTTAAAGATTTATTTATTTTATCAACACACTATATGATAAAAAAATTTCCAATAACCATATTAAAGGTTGGTGCTATTTTCTTAGGATATTATTTATCAAATAACATTTCAATTACATTTTTAATCTTTATGCCTAGTATAATTTGCCTTATATTTTTCTACTATGACAAACATATTTTTTTAGAAATTGAAAATAAATTTAGTTCTTCTAATAAAACTGCTCTTAAATCTCTATAAAATATAAAAAACTGATTCAAAATTTAAACTTTTTTGAATCAGTTTTTTTATACTGTATATATGCAGTTAGAAATCTATATAAAATTAACCTACCTATGTGCAAATTTTATAATAAGAATCATTTTGCAATCTATATAATTTAATTTTTTAATCTTTAAGGCACCATAAAAAAAATAACAAGTCTATATGCCTTAATAAATTGATTTATAAATTTCTAAAATTTCTTCTACACTTGTATCTCTTGGATTACCTGGAGTACATGCATCTGCCATAGCTGACTCTGCTAAAGCTTGCAGATCTTCTTCCTTAACACCAATTTCTTTTAAAGTCTTAGGAATTCCAACATCTTCCGAAAGCTTTTTAACAGCTTCAACAGCTGCTTTTCTATATTCTTCTTGAGACATATTATCTACACCTTGAACTCCCATTACTCTAGCTATTTCTTTATATTTTTCTCCACTAGCTTGTGCATTATATTCCATAACATATGGTAAAATAACTGCATTAGCAATTCCATGTGGAGTGTCATAAAAGGCTCCAAGTGGATGTGCCATTCCATGAACAATACCTAGACCTACATTACTAAAGCCCATACCTGCAACATATTGTCCAAGAGCCATATCTTCTCTTCCCTTTGGTTCATTGTTTACAGCACTTCTAAGTGAACGTGAAATAATTTCAATAGCTTTTAAATGAAGAGTATCAGTTAATTCCCAAGCTCCTTTTGTAATATATCCTTCAATTGCATGAGTTAACGCATCCATACCTGTAGCTGCTGTTAAGCCCTTTGGCATTGATGACATCATTTCTGAATCAACAACTGCAATTACTGGAATATCATGTGGATCAACACATACAAATTTACGTTTCTTTTCTTCATCTGTAATTACATAGTTGATTGTAACTTCTGCTGCAGTTCCTGCTGTTGTTGGAACTGCTATTATATCAACACATTTATTTTTAGTTGCTGCTACACCTTCAAGACTTCTTACATCGGAAAATTCAGGATTCTTTATAATTATTCCAATAGCTTTTGCAGTATCAATTGATGAACCTCCACCTATTGCAAGTAAATAATCTGCTCCTGATGCTTTGAATTTTTCTATGCCAGCTAAAACTACATTTATCGTTGGATTTGCTTTTACTTCATCAAAAATTTCAAAAGCTAAATCATTTGCTTTCAATAATTCTGTTACTTTTGTCGCAACATTAAATTTTATTAAATCTTTATCAGTTACAACTAATGCTTTTTTGTAACCTCTTACTTTCGCTTCAGTAACAATATTTTCGATTGCTCCTGCTCCTAAATAGCTTGTCTCATTTAGAATCATTCTATTTGCCATAAATATCAATCTCCTTTTTATTTATAATAATTAATTGTTAAATAATTAACTTTTTTATCTAAAATTTTTTATCTAATCATTACCCTCAAGTAATCTCAAGGGTAATTTTAGATTTTTCCATATTATAATATATTTAATAAGCATCTAAGACTATGGGCGTATATGGAGATAGATAATTTATACTTAAAATTATTCATTCTAGTCTCAGACTAACTTTATTAAGCTAAATACTCTTCTGAATTAAGCTAAATACTCTTCTGAAATACTAACATTAAAGTCTTTTGCTAAATCTCTAAAGTTATCTGATGTTATTGTTTGCTTCTTTCCACCCATAGATAATACTTTAACTAAAATTTCAGCTGACTTTTCTACTGTATCCATAAGTCCAAAAGTCAAATCTAAAGTTTCTCCTGAACAGAAAATTCCATGATGTGCCCAAATTACAACATCGTGACTCTTCATTAATTCACCAGTAGCTTCTGCAATTGCAGCTCCACCTGGAACCATCCAAGGTACTACACCAATTCCACTCGGGAATACTACTGGACATTCTGTTGCCATTTCCCATAATTCTCTTGTAAATACTGTTCCATCTAATGGTAATACAAAAGTTAATGCTATTACATTAGTAGTATGAGAATGCATTATAACTCTGTGTGCTCCACTAGTTTGTTCAACCTTTATTGAATGACTCATTAAATGTGAAGGTAATTCACTTGTTGGTCTTGCATTATTAACTAAGCCCCAAACTATTTTATAATTTTCACCTGTTTCATCAATCTTAACTATTCCTGCATTTTCTTCTAAACAAACTGTCATGTTTCTTATAAACTTTCCACTTCCAGTTACTAAGAAATATTCATTAGCTAAGTTCTTAACAGTTACACCAATTGGAGTATATGCTGAATCTTCATTGATAAATCCTTTAACTGCTGCTACTTCATCTTCTGTTAATCTGTAAGTTATATTTCCACCATTTCTTTCATGCCAACCTTTAAGCCATGAATCCTCAGTTATTTTCTTAAAGTTTTCTATAAATTTCATGTTTTCTAAAGCCATTTTTAATCTCCTACCTTCTTCAATATATTAAGCTTCTTTTATTATTTATGATTAAATTCTAAAATTATTTTATATTTCCTATGTTTAATTATACCTACTTTTCTCCACAAATACAATTGTTTTTTGTTGTTTTTATTTGTTTTATTTTGTTTTTAAACTATTTTCAACAAATATATGATTATTTTTTAGTGCCTAAGAATCCAGTATACCTAACAACTTAGCTACTAAATATGTAATTACTTGCTTTATACATAACAAATTCTGTAATACCTTCAGTTATTTTCATTATTTTTCAAAATGAAATCTCTATCATAATATTGTGCCTTATTCTTTCAATATTGCTTCATGAATATACAAGTTTGAATAGATGGCTTCCATTGGTGCCATTTGCCTAAACCCTATTTTCCCATCTTCAAGTATTTTTCCAAACTCCTGACCATTATCCGTCCAATCTAAAACCAATAAATCGTTAATATAAAACTGAACAAATCCCTTGTATTTTATTAATTTCATATGATAGGGATCAATTACATTTTGTACTGAAGGAATTGGATCTGCTCCCATTTTAACTAAATGGAATCCATAACTCTTTCTTAAATTGCAAGTGTTGAATACCCTCTCAGTTGAAAATTTTCTTCTATAATACGAAAGATGATATGCATTAATTTCACCTGAATGATATTCTGAATATATTCCATGTCTTTCAGATATACTTTTTGAAAATATACTTTCCCCATTTTTACCTTTAGCCGAGAAAAAAAACATACATAACCCATGTTCACTTACAGGTAAAAAATCCCATTCTACAATTATATTCCCCTTAAAATCTATCGGACACCACAATACCCAGTGAGCACTATCTCCACACAATTCTGGATCTAATTTATTTTTCAGTGATATACCTTTTTTAGAGAAATTAGCAATAGCTTGTCCTTCTAATTTCCATTCCTTTATAGATTCCTCATTTTCAAATAGATTTTTATAAATACAGCTTCCTTTTTGAAATTTTCTCATTATTTACGCCCTCCTTACTTGAAATATTATTATTTTTTTATTTTCTTATATATATGTTTCAGAAATAATCTGCATTCAAATGTATCTGATGTAGCTTAATTTTGCTGAAGAATTAAAATTGCAATATATATATTTATTTTTTCAATTAAATAATAAAACTATATTACAATAGAGTTAACTAAAAATTAGCTAACTCTATTAACTTAAAGTTTTACCGCTATCATCATAAAACAATTAACAATTCTATATAAGGTTTTCCGGAATCATATCTCCTATTAATTCCAAACACATAATAGCATTTATACTCCATTGTGAGACACAATTAGTTGTTACATTAGAATCTTCAGTTATCCTTTTCCATGAATTTATTGTGTTTGTAGATATCATCTTTCTAGTATCTTCATTCAACTCTTTAATAAGTAATCTCCATGACTTTTCAGCTAGTTCAAGCTTTTGGTTTCTCTTTGCTGCATATGCAGCCATTCCTGTTGCAAACATTGGCCAACTAAAGCACTTATCACTTAACTTTCCATTTGTTTGCTTTCTCTTTTGATCATCTGATAACATATAAAATTCACCAAACTCTGCAATCATATCTTTCCAAGTTTCATCTTCTAGTAAATCAGCTATTTCAATCCAAATTTGTGGTGCTCCAAAAGAAATCATCATGTGGTATTCCCCTGTAGTGGGTTCATCCATGTGAGTTAATTTTGATGACTTAGCATCATATCCACAAGCTGGAGTAGACAATAATCTCATTGGAAGATTTTTTATCATTTCCATTCCTACTAGAACTTTATCTTTATATTCTTCATTTTGAGTTCTTTCCCATTCTGCTGTCCAGTTTGAACAGAAGGCTGACCAGTCAGGGCCTGTCCTTATATGTGTTTTTAATTTACTCTCTGGAAAAAATCCTCTTAATGGTTCTAATTCCTCCGTAGCTTTATCTGCATCTCTCATTTCCGTCAATAATTCTCCAAGTCTTTCATCAGCAGTTAAATAGTAATAATACTTATGCAATATAGCCATGTTTATCCTTATTTCCTTGCAGCTACATCCAAAGTGGAGTACATTATGTCTAGATCCCAATCCTTTATATTGACCAAAATGATAAACATCAACTTCACTATTATGTCTTGTCATTGCTTCAACCATTTTAAAACATCTTTATTTCCAGTTCTTAAAAATTGATACCACAACCAAATATTAGGTACAAGTTCTGTATTTTGCCACGCATAACCTCCTAAGTCATATCTCCATTGATGGCGTACACCATCATAAGTATGCATAATATCTCCATAATTCCAATATCCATACCAACTACGTTGCTCTACTTCATTTTTATAGAATTCAAAGTTATTATCCAGCTGATCTTCAAAGAACTTTTTCATCGAATTTTTTTTATCTGGAAGTCCCCATTTTCCTGTAGCTTCAGTATAATAGTAATATTCTGAATCACACACTAATAAAGCATTATCTTGACATTCACTTGACATATTTTTTAATTTTTCATTAGATTCCAAACCTTTATAGCAACTAACATAAATATCGCTTGTATTTGCAATCCCTACTGGTGTTGATCTTATTTCTTCAAAACCTTCATAAGCTACCATATGATGATCTTTAGAATAGTGTCTTAAATCCATAGCCTCAGCAGAAGTGTCCCATAACCACAATGTTGCTTTTGTCTCTTCATGTGACAATCCCATCACTTCCAAAGCTGAAGGACACCTTTGCCAAAAATTCTTCAAACCTAAGGCTAGTCCACAATTTTCAGCTCCAATATACATTAATCCATTAGCTCTATTTCCATGTGTCACATCAATATAAGCTAAATTCTCCTCACTTCTTTTAACTATTTTATAATGATTTGCTGAGTCCTGTACTAATTTAAAGTCATTCCAACCAGCATTTTGTTCTGCTGCATTTATTAAACCTTTATCAGCTTGTTCTATATTTACAAATTCACCATTAATCTGTTTTTCATATTCCTTGTTGTTTATATTGTAAAACCTTGTTAAAAGTAATTTAGCTGGTTCTGAATATATACCTTCTTCTAATGCATATCTAATATGTTTATTAAAGCTGCTTCCTTGTAAATTCAATTTGAATTCTATTCCTAACCCTTTAATAAAATCAGTTTCTGGGTTACCATCATAAAAAAATGTATGGGTAATTTTAAAATCTACTAATCCTAATGAAAAAGCCAGCCTAAGAGTAAATGGGAGCCACTCTCTATTCTCATTTTGATGAACTCCACTCACCTTAATTACAACTCTTAATGCACCTCTTTTTTCTATTTCTACTTTCTCAATTTTACTATAGTATTTTTCATACTTTCGAGTATTTCCATCTCTTGTTTCACTTATAGCAACTAATCGACCGCCTGCATTAACACTTCTTCCATCTATTAATATTTCTTCAATAATATCCTGCCCTTTTTTATTTATCTTGCATATCATTTGTGTTGTATCTACAATAATATTATTTTCATCTTCTTCAACAACAATAGAACTATTAAACTCAACTGACTCATTTATCTTTACAATTTCATATGCCTTATCACTATTATTATCAAAGATTGCAGATTGTGCACTCCATTTTATACTTCCATCTGGCCAATAAGCTAAAGGCCAGCTTTGAACATATAAATTGTCGCCTTTTTCATTTTTTAATATTAAACTATCTTCTTTCTTTAGCTCACCTTTTTTCCATGGTATTCCCCATGTTATATTGCATTTAGTTTTAGGTACTTCATCTAACCATTTTACTTTTGGCACCATAATCCCTCCCAAAATCATTAATAATAATTAAGTTCATTATTGTTTAAGTACTTTTATGAATATATAATCTACCTTTATGATATTGCTTCTGTAAGTTGTTTCTTCTCTTCATAATCTAATAAATCATTATTCCCCCAACATTTTTCATAAGCAAATCCAGTTAACTCTTCAACTAATACCTTTACTTCTTCAGTGGCATCTTCTTTAGCTCCACCATTCTTTAATCTATCAACTTCTAATTCTAATATTTTATGATTTTCTACAGTCAATTTAAATTTATAAGATACTACTATACCTATTCCTACTAGCACTATTGGCACTATAACATACAAAGCTAATAAAACGTTTACTGTATTTTGAGGTTGAGTAGTTGCGCCCTTTACAAAACCTGTATAATCTAGAAGTATTCCAACTATAAATACTTCAATTGTAGTAAATAATGTATCTAAAAATGTATTAACTCCAGCATATGTTCCTTCTCTTCTTTTTCCAGTTAACATTTCATCTACATCAGGTATAAATGTTAATAGAAATTGAGCTGAATTAACAAGACCTGTTTTTCCAAAATTTAAAGCTACAGTTAAAATCATTAAATATAATATTGTATTTGTAGGTCTAAATAAACCAATATACCCAAAGCATAGAAGCACTGCTATTGTTGCAAACCCACCTATTCTATAAGTAAAAGTACCTGTAGTCTTTGCTGTTAACCACATATAAAAAGTTAAAAACATTATTCCAAAAACAAATCCTATACTAGTCGAAATTGATACTGACTTTGGATTTAAAAGCAATACAAAAACTATAAAATATGTGTTTATTGTACCTGCTAATGATCTAAACATTTGCTCTGATAAATACATTTCAAGATAATATCTATATGATTTTAATTTTATGGCTGATTTAAAATTATTACATATATTTATAAATCCTTTCTTTAATGAAGGTTTTTCTCTAGTAACTATAATTTGGGATTCATCCATTGGACGTTCATATACTGACATATAAAAGAATATAAGAGCTATAAGCGCTACAAAATCATATATTATTGCTGCTATGAAAAAAGTATTCACATTGTTTTGTCCAAGCATATCAAATAGTTTTACAAGAAACATTGATGATCCTATCCCTGCTATTGCAGCCGCTATTTGATTAAAGCCCGTTAATTGAGCACGCTCAGTTGAATTTGTTGACATCTCAGCTGCAAATGTTCCTTGAGGAACCATAATTAATGGACCTACAAATGACATAGTAATTATTATTGTGCAATAATATACTGTTGACATATTAGGTATCCAATATAGTGGAAAAGTGAGTATTTTAATTGGTATACCTATTAAAAGAAGACCTTTTCTTCTTCCAAATCTTTTACCAAACTTTGTCTTATATAAATTATCACTCATATACCCGACCATTGGAGTAAATAAAGAAGTTATAATTTTCCCGACAGTAAGTATCACTGTGACCATCGCTATAGATATATTACAAAAAGTTGTATAAAAATACATTTGCCATGCAGTTACCAAAATATCAGTAACCATATTTAATTGATAAACTGAAAAACCAATTTTATTTATTAATTTAAGTTTTTTATTAGCAATTGATGATGACATATTAAATATCCTCCCTAATTTAATTTTATAGTTATTACGTAATTGAGATAACGGTTACCTAAACATTTACATAAAGTTTTCAAGTAAATATTACCTCTTTTTACTTTTAAAGTCAACAATATTATTTGTCTTTTTCTTTGTTTGCTTTGTTTTTATTTGGATGTACTTCTAATTCCCCATGAAATACTCTAGTATGAGAAGTACTTGTTTGGAAAATTCAAAACTTTCCTTCTCTTTTATGTTCTTCCTATTCATCATTTAAATTTTAAAAACGCGAAGTTGCTGCTGTCTTAAATATGTATGTTTTTAAAGATAATTTTTATCTTCACTTAAATAATACTTGTTTTCCTCCTGGAATCTCATAAATAATATTATCTATACTTACCCAAGCCGATTGTGCCGAAGGATTATATGCAAAGTCGCCCTCTATAGAAAATTGTAAATTATCACAAACTTTCATATAATCAACTATTTCAATGTTGGTTGCATACCAAGTATCATCTCTACCACTTACTTTTTCACAAAATTGCTCCATAAGATTCCAATTATCATCTCTGCCAAATTCAAAACTATGTCCCCAAACATAAAACATGTATAAATATTGCTTTTTGCTTAGTGCAATAAATTCATCTGCATTCTTAAGCAAATTATGATTATGATGGCAAGTTGCTTTCCACTCGTAAAAATCTTTAGGCATTGAAAAATTATCACTACTTCCAACAGTTCTTGAATATTCTATCCCAACATGACGTAACATGCTTTTTATCTCATTATTATAAGATCCATTAGGGTATGACAAACCTCTTACTGGATATTTAACTATCTTCTCTAACTCTTTTCTATCTTCAATCACTTGCATAACTACTTGTGGCATTGGACATCTTTCTATTGTTGGATGAGTAAATGTATGGCAAGATACTTCATGCCCCTTATACAATTCTTTTATTTCAACTCTTTGTACTCTTCCACCATAAGTGTCACTTATTAATGGCTCATATTTTTCTATTAATCCTGAATTTAAATGAAAAGTTCCCTTTATCCCATACTTATTGAAAATTTCTACTAGTTTTCTATCTCCATCTCTTCCATCATCATAGCTCATTGTTAATACTTTAAATTTCCCGCCAGGAAAACACTTATAAATTGTACTCACATAACTCACATCCTTAACTAAATTTTATTGCATTTAAATTTGTTTTTATTAATTCTTTAATATCACAGTTAAGTTCAGCTGATTCAACCATCTCTTGCACTTCCTTAATTCCATATTTTATATCTTCTATGCTGCTAGCAGTTTCTATTTTTTCTAGGCAACTCTTTAATTTTGAGTATACATTTTCACTTATATGTCCAGAAGCTTTATAATTTTCCATCATCTGATTTACAGTAAAAAATGTACCTGATTCATCAGTTTCAAGAAGGATAGTATCATACATAAATGCACCATCAATACTTTCGAAAGTTAATATATTTTGTCCTTTTAGTAACACTTCACCATCAAACTCAACTTCTTCCAAATGATATCTACCACTCATCATAGCGCTCCTATAAACAGTTGTATCATTTTCATATTGAGCCTTCTTAATGACATTGTCATTAATTTTAATTATTAAACATGGCGAATTCTTTAATCCTATTTGATATGTTGTTGCTGCTGCTAATGCAACTGTCAAATGTACTTTTTCATTAAACTTTTTATCTAATTTAAAGTTAATATTCCACTTTGAATCCTTTGGTTGTGCATAATACCACTCATCGCTTTCTATGCTTTTACCAATAGTGTAATTAAGTTCAGCCGGTAACATAGTCATCCATTTATAATTTCTAGATTCACTTCCAAATTTAAACTCAAATGCTGTTCTATCTGATTGTCCAATTTGCCAAAGTAAATTATTATATCTTGGTGCTTCCCAGATTACATCTTCTAAATTTAATTCACCTGATTCAACTTTAATATTGTTTTTTTCCAATTGTCTTGTTATTGTTCCATGAGTAACAAAAGCATAGAGAGTATATTCTCCTGGTCTTACCTTTTCAAGTTGAAAATTCCCCCTCTCATCTGCTTTACCATAAAAAATATAGTCTCCCTTTTGTCTAAGAAATTCGCCACCCTCTTTAGCTAGAACCACCATTGAATTACCAACTGCTCGTCCATCTGATGAAATCAACTTTCCTTTAACAGTGCTTCTTTCAATTGGATATAACTCTTCTTCCACCCAAGAATATGGCCATTGCCTTTCTTGTTCTTCTGCTACTTTTACTGCATCTTCTATCATTTCTTTTCCTACACCATCATTTATATAAAATAACCATGGGCCATAGATCTTTTTCCAT
>Ga0302165_10000703_pt1 | contig 11962 bp, 10 predicted proteins | sample I_Fen_E3_2_FD_193499 | JGI IMG/M metagenome (GOLD analysis project Ga0302165, IMG submission 193499) | Peat permafrost microbial communities from Stordalen Mire near Abisko, Sweden - I_Fen_E3_2 | ecosystem: Environmental > Terrestrial > Soil > Wetlands > Permafrost | place: Sweden: Abisko... | reverse complement strand
CCAGGACAATTTAAAAATCCAGCTAATCCAGAAGTACACAAAAACACAACAGGTCCTGAAATTTGGGAAGACACAGATGGAAAGATTGATATATTTGTTGCAGGTATAGGTACAGGCGGTACAATAACAGGGGTTGGAGAATATTTAAAATCTAAAAATCCAAATGTTAAGATTGTTGCAGTAGAACCAGCTGATTCACCAATATTATCAGAAGGTAAAGCAGGTCCTCATAAAATACAAGGAATTGGTGCAGGTTTTGTTCCAGATGTTTTAAATACAAGTATATATGATGAAGTAATCACTATTAAAAATGAAGAAGCATTTGCTACATCTAGAGAATTATCTAAAACAGAAGGATTACTTGTTGGTATTTCATCAGGAGCTGCAACATTTGCTGCAACAGAACTAGCAAAACGTCCAGAAAATGCAGGAAAGACAATAGTAGTATTATTACCTGATACAGGAGAACGTTACTTATCAACTGCATTATTTGAAGATAAGTAAAATGCTACTTATAATTTTACTTTGTACACTAAAATATTAGAGAATAAAAGTAAATTACGATAAAATTTTCAAGTAATAATATTAAGTTAAGGCAAAGAAGCTCACAAGGTGAGATTCTTTGCCTAATTTATTTATTCCCACCTTCTGAAGATACATCTATTCCTCTAGCCTCAACTGCTGTAGAAAAAACTATTTGAGTTTCTGTGTTTCCAAACTTTTGAAGTTTTCCAATAAAAGTATCCAACTCTAAAGTTGTATGATAAACTACCTTAATTAACATAGAATATTTGCCTGTGACACAATTACATTCAAGCACATTTGGACATTCAGCAATGAAAGGATAGAACTCTGCCTTTTGCTTAGGTGTCATTTCTAAATTGATAAATGCCTTAATATTATATCCAAGTTTGAAAGGATCTACACGTGCTGCATATCCAGTGATAACTCCTGATTGCTCTAATTTTTCAATCCGTGCGGATACTGCTGGTGTTGATAAAAATACTTCTTCGGCTATATGTTTAAGCGGATAACGTGCATTTTTTTGTAAAAGTTCAATAATTTTAAAATCAATTTTATCCATTAACTGTTCCTCTATTCTTTATAATTTTTTATTTTATATATTAAATAATAAAAAAGCATATCAAAATAATACTTAGATTTTGATACGCTTCGTTGCGTTATTATATTAAATTATTTGTAAGATTAATAAATTTTAATAATTATATGTTGACTAATTATTAAAATTTTATATTATGTCCATTATTTTGATTATAGAATACATATAAATTTTGATTATATGCATTATGTTTATATTTTAAAGTCTTTGATTAAAATATACAAGCTTTTTTTACTGTTATGATTAAGAATATTAACTTTTTTTCAATAGTAGACATTAGCATTATGGCCTTATATTATTAATTTTTGCTTTTTATAAGTATAATAGCTAAAAATATTTGTATATTCTTTAGTTTACCTATAAATAAGTGGTGAAGTTTCTAGTTTTAACGAATTATATATTGTTTTTTTGAAATTTAATTCGCATTTTTGATTAAATCATATACTTCAGAATATTAAGCATATTTGTATATTAATTAATTTTAATTAAGCATATTATAGTAATTTTAAAATTTTATTCACAATTATTTTAAAAGATTTACATTGATTTTAAAGCATGATAATCTTCAATATGTTCAGAGGATTAGTAATAAAATACAATTTAAATTTATTTTGGATTTCAAATATTAAAAATTATAAAAATATAGAAATGGGGAATTTTATATGAAAATGCGAATGGAATTTGATTCAATAGGAAGTATGGAAATACCAATGGACTCTTATTATGGGATTCAATCTTTGAGAGCAAGTATGAATTTTCAAATTACAAACAAGACAATCCATAGTGATCTTATAGTAAGTCTTGCAGAAGTAAAGAAAGCTGCGGCTATTACAAATAGAAATGCCAATCTTTTAGATTCTACTATTGCTAATGCAATAATAAATGCTTGTGATGAAATAATTTGTGGTAAGTTACACAAAGAATTTATAGTTGATCCAATTCAAGGTGGTGCAGGCACTTCTACGAATATGAATGCTAATGAAGTTATTGCAAATCGTGCTATTGAATTACTTGGTGGTACAAAAGGTGATTATAATATCATACACCCAAATGATCATGTAAATATGGCTCAATCTACTAATGATGTTTTTCCAACTGCAGGAAAACTTACAGTTTTAAAAATGATACCAAAAGCCATTTCAGAACTTCAACGTTTATATAATGCACTTGAACTAAAGTCTTTAGAATTCAACAATGTTATTAAAATGGGGCGTACTCAAATGCAAGATGCAGTTCCAATTAGACTTGGTCAATCATTTCATGCCTTTGCTTCAATGATAAAGCGTGATATTAACCGTTTAAGAGAGGCTGAAAAAGAAATGCTAACTGTAAATATTGGAGGTACAGCTATTGGGACATCAATAAATGTAAGCGCTGAATATTTATATAACATTACACCTAATCTAAAAAAAGTAAGTGGATATAATATAGTTCAATCAAAAGATTTAATTGATGCAACTCAAAACCTTGATGGATTTGTAAGTGTTTCGGGGATTTTAAAAACAAGTGCAGTTAATCTTTCTAAAATGGCAAATGATTTAAGGTTACTATCAAGTGGACCAAAAGCTGGTATTTCTGAAATTAATTTACCACCAATGCAAAATGGTTCATCTATTATGCCAGGTAAAGTAAATCCTGTTATTTTAGAGGTGGTTTCTCAAGTTGCTTATAATATTATTGGTAATGATTTTACAATAACTATGGCAGCAGAAGCTGGGCAATTGGAACTAAATGCTTTTGAACCTGTTCTTTTCTATAACTTATTTGAATCTATAGAAACTCTAAAAAATGCTACTATGACTTTAATAGATAACTGTATTTTGGGAATTACTTCCAATGAAGATAGATGTAAAGAACTTTTAGACAATAGTATAGGACTTGTAACAGCTCTTTGTCCTTATATTGGATATAAAAAGTCTGCCGACATTGCTAAAAAATCATTAAAATGTCGAATTCCCATTAAAGAACTTGTGTTAAAAGAAGGAATATTAACAGCTGAAGAATTAGAAAAAATATTAGATCCATTTTCAATGACGCAATTGGATTATTCTTCAATTTTAGAATCAAAATCAAAAGTTAATAGAGCAATCTAAAGTAACACTATTAAAATAAAATATAAGTACTAAGAGAAATCAAATAAATTTAAAACAAAAATAATTTTAGAGCAGTAATAAAAAATAAACAAGGAGGCTCATATAGTGAGATTCCTTGTTTATTTTTTATGAGCCTTATATTAATGATATAAGTAAAAAAATGCACGAAGTATTTCATTTATTATTGAAACAACATATAAGTATACAAAACATTGCAGTTGTCAAAATGAGCGAAGTAGTGAAACAGGGATAGTCACAATGCCTAATGTAGCAGAGTGCAAACCAATTTTAAAACTCAATATTCACTGCAAAGATATAATAGAATTTGAAAACTGTAATATTAAGTATAAATAAAAAATTCTAAATTATAGATAATAGTGAAAAATACTGTAAATATACTCCTATAGGAGTATATTTACATAAAAAAGAGTCAAATGATACTATTGAAATAGATACAGTAAGATAGTAAGATGTAAATAAGATAAATGTGCAATGAGGCATATGTAAGTACTCTGTTTATGAGATTTACATGTGCTTTTATTATTTAATCAAAAGTTTTAAAAGAAGGGAAGCTTTAGTATATGCGTAGTTTAGAAACAAATGACTGGATGGTTATTAATAATATTGTTTATCAAATTAATTCTATTGAGGATTGTGATACTATGAAAAAAAATTTCCTTACTCAAATGGCATTAATATTAGATTTTGACAGTGCTGATTTTTATGTTGCATCAGAATTAAATAGTCATACTTTGATTAACCCAGTATTCTATAACTACGAACCTAAAACAGATGAAAATTATATGGATAAGTATGATAGCATAGATTATAGTAGAGGTTTAATGTTTGGTGGGAAAAGTAAAGTATATAGGGAAAGTGATATTATTTCAGAGGAAAAGAGAGTAGAAACAGAATATTATAAAAAATATTTTGAACCTAATAATTGGCATCACACATTGAATATGATATTGGCATATAAAAATCAATTTGTTGGGGTAGTGTGTTTTTTTAGATTAAAAGGAAAAAAAGACTTTGTATATGAAGATACTTTTGTATTAGATATAATAAAAGAACATTTGGCATTTAGACTATATAAAGATATTGATAATAATTCAATGAAAAATGAAAAAATATCTGTTTCCGAGTGTGTAAATCTATATGGTTTAACGAAGAGGGAAGAAGCTGTTTTATGTGAACTTATGAATGGTTTAGATAATAATGAAATTAGTAATAAATTATGTGTAACAAACAATACATTAAAAAAGCATATTCTAAATATTTATAGAAAATTAGATATTAAAAATAGAGTTCAGATATTTAAAATGGTTAGAGAAAAAGAATGAAAAATAAACAAAATACTTCTTTATAAGTAATTATACCTTAAAAAGTATAATTTAAATGGTGTTTTTGGAGAATTGTTATAAAAAGATTTTGATATTATACTATTCATAAGTAGTAGTGATGCAGTTCAATTAAAGCATATTTTAATATAATTAATAATGAAAGAAAGGAGCAGTTTTATGAAAGAAATAGTATTAATTATTAGACCAGAAAAATTGGAAGTTGTTAAAAGCATTTTAGATGAATATCATTGTGGAGGAATGACAATTTCAACAGCAATGGGGTGTGGAACACAAAGAGGTTCTCTAGATGGTGTGAATGAAATTAAAGGGCTAAAGACAAATATTAATTTATTACCAAAGATTAAAGTTGAAGCAGTCATAGAGGACAGCAAAGTCGAAGATATATTTTTATCAATAGTAGAGAAGGTTGGTACTGGCCATGTAGGCGATGGTAAAGTATTTGTTCGTAATGTAGAAGAAGCTCTTCGAATAAGAACAGGTGAAAGAGGAAACAAGGCTTTATAATTTAAAATATTTAAATGCAAAGGTGCATGAAGAGAGTAATATCTTTATGCACCTTTTTTAAGTTTTATAAAAAGTATATTTAGTAAAAAGATATTAAGTCTGCATGATGATATTTATTAAAAGGAGTGAATTGTATGATAAAAAAAGGAAAAATAAAGAGAGTTATGGCAAGTATGATAATGGGTGTTATGGTTACAATGAGTTTAGCTGGATGTGGATCAAGCACTCAGTCAGCAGCTAATGGCAGTAAAGAATTAAATGTTATTTGCTGGTCAGAATATTTACCGGATGAAGTATTAAAAGGATTTGAAGAAAAGTATGGAATTACAGTTAATATGACTACATTTACTGATCCAGATGAAATGCTTGCAAAGGTTAAATCAAGCGGTAAAGGAACATATGATATGATTATTGGTCCAGCACAAGACATTGAAGTATTAAAAGCTCAAGATTTAATTCAAAAATTAGATACAAGTAAAATAGAAAATTTTAAAAATATTGATACACAATATTTAAATGAACCCAATGATCCAAAAAATGAATATAGTATTCCTTATTTAGGTACAAGTATTCTCATTGCAGTTAATACAGATAAAATTAAGGATAACATAAAATCATATAAAGATTTATTAAATCCTAAATATAAAGACACAATGGTTGTTGTTGAAGATGCTAGGCCAATTGTTGGTATTGGATTAATGGCAAATGGTTATAAGATAAATGATACAAGCGATGATGGACTAAAGAAATCAGAAGAGTATTTAACACAATTAAAACCAAATATCCATGCATTTAATGGCGATAGTCCCAAAACATTATTATTAAATGGTGAATGTTCATTAGGTCTTGTTTATGGTGGTGAATGTGCACTAGCAGCAGCAGAAAATCCAGCAATTAAAGTAGTATACCCAGAAGAAGGTATTTACTTTACATTTGATATGATGATGAAAACCGATGGAGCTAAGAATACTGAAAATGCAGATTTATTAATGAATTATATTTTAGATCCAGAAGTAAGTGCAACTATTTCAAAAACTTTCCCATATGTAAATCCCAATAAAGCAGCTAGAGATGTTTTGGGAGATGAATTTAAAAATAATGAAATTAAAAATATTCCACAAGAACAAATTAAGAAAAGTCAAGGTCTAGTAGATATTGGAGAAAATGTATCGAAGATAGTTGACTTATGGACTAAATTTAAAGGCTAGGTTAAAAAATATATAGACTTTGGAGGGGATTAAATGTCAGAAGTTATCGTAAAAATAGATAATGTAAATAAAAAATATGGAGATAATCATGTGGTTAGAAACCTAGTCATTGATATAAAGCAAGGTGAATTTTTAACTATGCTTGGCCCTTCGGGTTGTGGTAAAACTACAACCTTGAGGATGATAGCAGGATTTGAAACACCTACAAGCGGAAATATTTTGATTGAAGGTGAAGAAATTCAAAATACTGAACCCTATGCTCGTGAAGTAAATACGGTGTTTCAAAACTATGCTTTATTTCCTCATATGAGTATTTATGATAACTTGGCTTTTGGGCTATCAGTAAAAAAAGTGAACAAAGCAGAAATTAAAAAACGTGTTACAGAAATCCTTGAGTTGGTGCAATTAGTAGGCTTTGAAAATAGAAAACCAGACCAATTATCAGGTGGGCAAAAGCAAAGAGTTGCAATAGGAAGAGCTCTTATAAATAGACCAAAAGTTTTGCTATTAGATGAACCTTTAGGAGCTTTGGATATGAAATTAAGAAAGCAAATGCAATTTGAATTAAAGCGTCTTCAAAAGAAACTAGGAATTACATTTATTTATGTCACTCATGATCAAGAAGAAGCACTTACAATGAGTGATAGAATTGCAATTATGTATGGAGGTAATTTAGAGCAAATAGGAACACCAAAAGAAATATATGAAAAACCAGCATCTAAATTTGTAGCAGATTTTATTGGAGAGTCAAATATTTTTTATGGAGTTGCAAATAGGTTAGGAAATGACACATTAACAGTTGCGTTAGAAAATGGAAATGTAACAGCAATAGATCCACAAGTAAAAGATAATGAAATAATTTATGTTTTAGTAAGACCAGAAAATATAAAATTATCTAAAAATCCAGTAGATGGATTTACACTTATAGGAAAAGTAAAAGAACATGTTTATATTGGAAATGTAAATAAAACAGTTATTATGCTTCCAACAGGAATGGAAGTTAAAATGAATACTAATCCAAAAGTAGAGTTATTGTCATTAGGTTCAGAAATGTATATTTACTGGGAAAAAGAGGATGCTGTTGTCATTAAATCACAAAGTCAAGAAGTCTTTAATGTTGTAGATAATCCCGTATTTACAATAGAAAATCAAATAAAGTAAGGGGGTATTTAAATGAATAATAAAAAGAAAATAAATTTACCTCTTATTGTTACAGTAGGACCAGTTTCAGCATGGATGGTTTTACTTGTAGCTATTCCTTTTATTTATGTTTTTGCTATGAGTTTTATGAATAAAGGGGCTTATGGTGGAGTTGTTATTGGATTTACTTTAAATAATTTTAAACAAGTATTTGATCCATTATACTTAAAAGTATTTGGGGAATCACTTTTAATTTCAGCTCTTACAACTATACTATGTATAATAATTTCTTACCCATTTACTTATTTCATAGCTCAAAAAACAACAATAAAAAAGACGGTTTTTATGGCTATGGTAATAGTTCCTTTTTTAGTAAGCTCTTTAATTAGACTTTTTGGATGGATAAATTTACTTCGTAAGGATGGGATTTTTAATTCTTTTTTATTAAAAATAGGATTAATTCATGAACCACTTCAATTGGTATACAATACTACAGGAGTTATGATAGGTCTTGTATATATGTTACTACCGTTTATGATTTTACCTTTATATAGTTCAATTGAAAAATTAGACAAGTCTCTTTTAGAAGCGTGTAGTGACTTAGGAGCAAAACCTAGTACAGCATTTTTAAGAGTTACATTGCCACTTACAATGCCAGGAATATTTGCAGGTAGTATTTTAGTGTTTATTCCATCATTAGGGTATTTCTTTGTTACTGATTTACTTGGAGGAAATAAAATACAAGTAATTGGTAATATTATTAGAAATCAATTTATTACTGCTAGAAATTGGCCATTGGGTGCAGCAATTTCAATTTTCTTAATAATAATTACATTAGGACTTGTAGGGTTGTATCAAAAATCAGGTGGTAATATGGATGATTTAGGAGGAATATAGAATGAAAAAAGCACAGAAAAAAAAAGTATCCGAAGTATTTAAAAATATTTATATTTATCTAGTTTTTCTATTTTTGTATCTTCCTATCTTATATGTAATTATTTTTTCATTTAATACATCAAAGTTAAATATTACTTTCGAAAGTTTTACTTTCCAGTGGTATGGAACCTTCTTCAAAAATAGACCACTTATGGAATCATTGACAAATACTTTGATTATCGGAGTAATAAGCACTGTTATCGCAACTATTATAGGAACTATAGGTGCTATTGGACTAAGTAAATATAAATTTAGAGGGAAGAAAATAATAGATAAATTATTATATATTCCTATAGTAATTCCAGAGATAGTACTTGGTATTGCATTACTTTCAATATATTCAGCTTTGAGTATTCCGTTAGGTTTACTCAGTCTCACACTATCTCATATTACCTTTAGTATTCCTTTTGTTGTAATAACAGTTAGAGCTAGACTTGCTGGATTTGATAAATTTTTAGAAGAAGCAGCTATGGATTTAGGTGCGAATCGGATAGTAACATTTTTTAGAGTAACACTTCCGCTTATAATGCCAGGAGTCTTATCAGGGGCAATGCTTGCTTTTTCATTATCTATTGATGATGTCATAATTAGTTTCTTTACAAGTGGACCAGGAAGTACAACGCTGCCACTTAAGATTTTTTCGATGGTAAAGACAGGGGTAACACCAGAAGTAAATGCTTTATCTACAGTAATAATGCTTATTACAATTATAATTATTATTATAAACACTTCATTCCAAGTAAAAAAATTAAAAGCTAATAAAGCATAAAGATCTTTAAGGTGGAGGAAAAGGTGATTTAAAGATGAAATATGATGTTGTTATTAAAAATGGAACTATAATAGATCCAAAGAAAAAGAAAAGCACCATAGCTAATCTTGGAATTTTAAATGGAAAAATAAGCATTATAACAAGAGAAGATATAAATGGTGATACTGAATTAGATGTTATAGGAAAAATTGTATGCCCAGGAATTATAGATATTCATGCTCATGTAGAAGGGGATTTAGATTGCGCAAAAGTAGTAGCAGCTATGGGAGTTACTACGGTATATAATGGGAATTGCGGAATGTCTCCAGATAATATAAAGGATTTCTATGAAAAATATAATCATTTTTTAATTAGCCAAGTAGAACAAATTGGACATACTACATTAAGAGAACAGGCTGGAGTTAATGACCGTTATAAGCCATCAAGTAATGACGAAATTGAAAAAATGAAGACTATGCTTAATGAAGCATTTAGCTTAGGCGTTAGTGGATTGTCGTTTGGACTTGAATATGTGCCAGGAAGCTCCGTAGAGGAAGTTTTAGAATTAGCTAAGGTTGCTGCTAAATATGGGAAATTAGTATCTGTTCATACAAGATCAGATTGTTATGGAGGTCTGTCTACTTTAAGAGAAGCTATTGATATAGCTAGAAAAACAGGAGTTGCAGTAAATATCTCTCATTTAACTTATCAATTTGGAATGGGAATGGCCACTGAAGCACTTCATATGATAGATGAAGCGTTATCAGAGGGGTTGGATATATCAGTAGATAGTGGATTATATAGTGGGTTTGCAACAGCTATTGGAAGTGCTGTTTTTGATGAAGGATGCATTGAGAAATGGGGATGTAATTATAGCAGTTTAATTGCTGGAACTGGTAAATATAAAGGTCAAAGATTAACTAAGGAAATGTATGAAGAACTTAGATGTGATTATCCTGAGGAAACTGGAATAGGTATGGTTGGTGAAGAATATGAAGTTTTTGAAATTTTAGACAAACCTTATGTAATGGTCTGTACAGATGCAGGTACATTATATGACAATGGTATACCAGGTCATCCTCAAGATGCAGGTACATATCCTAAATTCTTTAAAACTATGGTAAGAGAGCAGCATAGAATCACATTGATTGAAGCTATTAGCCGTTGCACTTATATGCCAGCAAAACGTTTAGGATTAAATAATAAAGGTGTTATTGAAATTGGAGCTGATGCAGACATCTTAATATTTGATCCAAAAATAATAGAAGATAAAGCAGATTATCCGTGCTTTGGAGCTACAGATACAAGACCAGAAGGAATTGAATATGTTTTTGTAAATGGAGTTATGACTGTAAAAGGAAAAGAAGTATTAGATGTAAATGCAGGAAAAATTATTAAAGACCAATGTAATTTATGGAAGTGGGAGTAATAAATAAAATACTGCATATTCTAATATGGTTTACCATAAATATTCTTCGGAATATTAGAATATATATTCTAAACCATATTACCATATATATTCTTCAGAATATGCGACAAAAATGCGAGTTTAGAGGTTTTTATTTTGAAGATTTTAATTACTTTAGTGTGAGTTTAAACTATAAAAATATATTCAATAATCGTAACTAATAATTTTTTTTGTAAGACGTTATATTATCAGAGAAACGAAATTAGGAAGTTTTATATTAATGAAATGAGAGGAAGAGATATTATGGAAATTAAAAAGATGTATATAAATGGAGAATGGATAGAAGCAATTTCTAAAAAAACAAGAGATGTTATAAATCCAGCCAATGGACAAGTAATTGCAAAAACAACAGAAGGTGGACTTGAAGATACAAAACTCGCAATTGCAGCAGCAAAAGAATCATTTTATGGAAAAGGTGAATGGAGAAGAATGAATGCACAAGCTCGTGCAGATATTCTACTGCAAATTGCAGATAAGATAGCCGAAAAAAGAGATAAATTTGCAATGCTTGATACAATAGATAATGGAAAACCACTTCGTGAAGCAGAAGGTGATGTTGATGATGGAATTCATTGTTTTAGATATTATGCAGGTTTGATTACAAAACCATATGGTGGAGTTTATGATGTGAATAATGGATTTGGAGAAATGCATTCATATACAGTTCATGAACCAATGGGTGTGTGCGGGCAAATTACTCCTTGGAACTATCCATTTTTAATGGCAATATGGAAGTTAGCACCAGCTATTGCAGCTGGAAATAGCATTGTATTTAAGCCAAGTTCAAATACACCTTTATCAACAATTGCATTATTTGAGGTATTTGATGAAGTAGGACTTCCAAAGGGGTGTGTAAATTTAGTATTAGGATCTGGAGCAACTGTAGGTCAAGAAATAGCAGAAAGTAAAGATGTAGATATGGTTACTTTTACAGGGAGCACAGAAGTTGGACAAGGGATTGCAAGAGCAGCAGTAGGCAATCTTAAGAAAGTTGGATTAGAACTTGGTGGAAAGTCACCAAATGTTATTTTTGCGGATGCAGATTTTGAAGGTGCAGTAGAATGGGCCATGATTGGTATTTTCTTTAATCAAGGTGAAGTTTGTTCAGCGGGTTCACGTATTATTATTGAAGAGTCAATTAAAGATAAATTTGTAGCACGTCTTGCAGAAAGAGCAAATGCAATGACTATAGGTAATCCTGTGAATAATCCTGATATGGGTCCATTAGTTTCAAAAGAACATATGGATACAGTATTAAGATATATAGAAATAGGAAAAAAAGAAGGAGCAACATTAGTTTGTGGTGGTGAAAAATATACAGACGGAGAATGTGCAGATGGGTATTATGTTAGACCAACTATATTTGATAATTGTACTTCAA
>Ga0302165_10000698_pt1 | contig 11996 bp, 10 predicted proteins | sample I_Fen_E3_2_FD_193499 | JGI IMG/M metagenome (GOLD analysis project Ga0302165, IMG submission 193499) | Peat permafrost microbial communities from Stordalen Mire near Abisko, Sweden - I_Fen_E3_2 | ecosystem: Environmental > Terrestrial > Soil > Wetlands > Permafrost | place: Sweden: Abisko... | reverse complement strand
GTGGAAATGGGAAGCAACAAACAGAAGATTGGCGATTTCTTCTTCTCGGGAATGGACAGCACCCGGTTAAATAAGAAAGGGATCAGTGACCTGAAAATCGATTTTAAAGTAATAGATGATATAAAAGATTTGAAAGGAATTATCCGGGAAGCCGTTTATATCCACACCATATCGTCATCTCCTTTACTCGGTTTTTATATTGCCCAGGATGATAAGAACAGCAGCAAATACCAGGTATTTATCAGTCAAGGCGGATTAAGCCTTCCCGACCGCAGCTTTTATTTCGATACGGATGCGAGGGCAAAAACCATACGTGAAAAGTTTGTTGTGCATGTGGGCAATATGTTTATGATTATGGGATATGACGCATCGAAAGCAAAACAGGCAGCTTTGAAGTTGATGGAAATGGAAACCTCCCTGGCTAAAACATCCCGTAAGCGCGAAGACACCCGTGACCCGTTAAAGAACTACCATAAACTGACTTTTTCAGCATTGAGTAAATTAACACCCAACCTTGACTGGAAGACATTTATAAATGGAACCGGACTCGAAAAGGTGGATAGTGTGGTAGTAGGACAACCGGAGTTTCTTACTGCACTGAACGGATATCTGACTAAATACACCATTGAGGACTGGAAGATATATCTGAAATACCACCTACTGAATGGATTGGCAGCCTATATGGACGACAAGACCTATATGGAGGACTTTAGCTTTTATACTGCCACGTTGCGTGGTGTAAAAGAGCCTAAACCCAGATGGAAACGTGTAGTAGAACAAACCGACGGTTCACTGGGTGAACTGATCGGTCAGGTATATGTTACCGAATACCTGCCAAAAGGTACAAAAGAAAAGCTGGTGGAAATAGGGACTGCTATCAAAACAGTTTTTGCTGAAAGGATCAAAGCACTCGACTGGATGAGTGAACCTACCAAAGAAAAAGCATTGAAAAAGCTACAGTCGGTGATCATGAAAGTGGGGTATCCGGATAAATGGAAAGATCTTAGAAATATGATGATTACCCGCAATTCCTACGTGAAAAACGTCATGAATGCCAATCAATGGGAATTTGAATACATGATAAAGAAGTATGGTAAACCGGTTGACCGTACAGAATGGGATATGCAGCCTCAGACCTACAATGCATACTACAATCCGTCGAATAACGAGATTGTTATTCCGGGTTGTAACATCCTTGTTCCAGGTTACGAAAGCAAAATGGCTGATGATGCCATCCTCTATTCCATTATAGGTGGAACTTTCGGGCATGAAATAACACATGGTTTTGATGACCAGGGTTGTAAATACAACGGACTCGGTAACCTGGAGAACTGGTGGACAAGCGAAGACAGCAAGAAGTTCAACATGAAAACAAAAATGATTGTGAAGCAATACAATAATTATGTGGCTGTTGACAACCTGCATATCAATGGTGAACTGACACAGGGAGAGAATATTGCCGACCTGGGAGGTGTGATCATGGGATTCGAAGCATTTAAAAAAACAAAACAATACAAGGATAACGAACTGATTGCCGGATTGAATCCTGCTCAGCGATTCTTCCTGGGATATTCATTGGGATGGATGCTCAATATGCGCCCGGAAGCTATGGCAAACCAGATAAAGAGCAACGAACATTCCCCGGCAAAATGGAGGGTTCTTGGTCCATTGTCCAATATGCCCGAGTTCTATTCAGCCTTTGGAGTTAAACAGGGTGACAGCATGTGGCGTCCTGAGAGCCTGAGGGTTAAGATCTGGTAAAGACATCTTAGTTTAAACAGGAAAATTTTGTTTTTACTGCATCTATCAGGAGTAGGATGGAATGGATGCATTCTCTTGCTGAAGCTTTGCTCTGAAGTTTATATCCTAATAAAAAAGGCTGTCTTGCATTTGAGACAGCCTTTTTTGTTCTGGCATTTGCAATATCTTTAGTTCCGCGTGAAAGATTATCTTTATTTTATCATATCCCGGCCCACGAGCTTAGCAATAAATAGTTTCTCCTGCATGGTTAGTTTTTAATTAACCTTCCAACCAACGTGTTACCTGAATCGATAATTCGTATCAGGTAAATGCCTTTCGAAAGAGTTGAAATATCAATAGGCTCAGAAGTAAGGGGTTTGCTTAAAAGCTTTTTACCCTGTATGTCGTAAATTAGTGCAAAGGCATTGGACCCATTAAAATCTTTTATACGTAACAGGTTATTTGCCGGATTAGGATAAATAAATATGTGTTCTGTGGAATTAAATTGGTTCAAATCTGCATTAACCGATTTCAGGCAACGGACACATTCCCCATCTTTTTTAATGCCATTGTCGGAAATGTTAGCACTGGCAACAGCTACGGCCAGATTGGCATTCCAGGCCTGGGTTACATTTGTCTCCGATGACAACCAAAACATTCCGTAGTAACGAAGTCCATCAAACAAGCCGTTATTATTCGTATCCCTGAAGCCTCCCGGCATACCGGTGAAGCCACTGCTATTATCTGCTCCCAGGTTTGGTGCAATCCAGTGAGTGGTCCCTGATTCTTTCATTTTGCCTCCTGCTACGTTCGTCCCACCCAGATAAGTCACCAACGTTGTCCATTCGGCACTGGTAGGAACATGCCAGCCTATGGGGCACAGTTTGCCTGTGTTTATCGCATACCAATTGTAATAAGCTCCATAAGGGGTTTTGAAGTTTAATGCATCATTATTGAACCAGCAATAAGCAGGACTGGATAAAGCATTCCAGGCGGTTGCCTGTGTTACATTTGGGATTGTGGTACTATCGTTGTATTTGGTAGTCCTCAGGTTTTCTTGCATCCAAACCTGGGTGCCAATCGTTACAGTGTTGTAGATGTTGCCATCCGTATCCGATACTGTTTGAGCCCTGTTTTGCAGAGTCAGGGCAAAGAATGAAATTAGAAGTAAATACGTTTTCATAGTGTGTAATTTTATCGTTAATTATAAGTTTTTGAAAGCTTCTAATTATTGGGCATTAACTAACATTTCTATGAGCAGAATAAATTTACCTTTATTTTATTTAATTATTTTAGCTTGTACGTCCTCTGTTTTTTTAAACCTTTGTAGTCTGAATTCCTGTAATAATGAAATTACCTGGAAAATCAAAATATTAAAAACAGATTATACATATCATATTTTTTATAACTTCATTGTACCTCTTTAATTGTAATTCGTGCCAAAAATACAAACTAAGCTTAACATATACAACATCTTGTGTATTTATTTTAATGGGTCTGCCTTATAGTTTGTGAAAACAAGGCTAAAATACGATAACATACAGATCGAACGTCAATGTCGTATTGTTGCCATGTGTAACAGAATGGAACCTTACTTTTTGTTTTTTCTTATGAATTTAAATAATGAATTATATTTTAGGGATAGTGAAAAATTAGAAATAGTTTAGAGAGGTAGACAAAATGAGGTATCTTACAACCAGAGAGTGAAATTCCGGCAAAAATCTACTTTTAAAATGTAAGAAATCATAGTTTTACATATTTGAAACTATGATTTCTTACATTGTAAAATAAAACCTATTGGTACATTAACAACAAACCTGTATATTTGTAAAGCTTAAAATAATACACAGATCGCTACCCTTAAAATTTAGCTATGCAAGTAGAATCAGTTTTCACAAAAAACAATACGCCACAAGTTTCTATTGAATTACGACGCTTTATTTTTATATTGGCTGAAGATTTTATATGCTATTCAGGAAGTATTGAAAAAAGAAAGAAAAGATTGAAAGTCCGTTGTGAACGTGAAATGGTAGATTATAATACACTGGAATACAACCTTACCCTGTTATTTGAATTATTCGAAGACTATCGCAAATCTAACGATCAGGTACTGTACCGTTTTTTGAAGTTACAAGCCGGGTTTTGCTATATCGATGAACCTGATTTCCTGACATTACAGATTTCCTCTTCTAAACAAGGAATCGATGTTAGAAGCTCTTCGGCTATAAGCAGAAATAAGCCTACGGATCCCACCTCTTCTAACCTGCAGGGTGGCATAGTAGGCGGTCATTTATTCGGCCTTGACTGAAACAGATATCATGAAACATACGTCTTATGCCGCCTTCCACGTTTTATGGACAAAACCCTACCTGGCTAATGGCAAGAGTTTCAGCATGAATGATGCAGAGATACTCACCATGGTACTCTCAGCATTGATGTGGCAAAAGTATAACGGATCCATCAAACTGTATACAGACAACAGGGGCTATGAATTTATCATTGAACATGGGTTATTGTCCTTATGGGATAAGGGTATTGACACTGAAGTACTTGAGAATAATACATATCCAATTGACCCTGAGATATTCTGGGCGGCTGGTAAGTTAATGGCACTGGAGACACAAACAGCTCCATGTGTTATGCTTGATACGGACCTTATCGTTGTTCGTTCCATCCATGAACAGCTGGAACAAACCGACATTATTGCTTTACACGCTGAGATCCTTGAACCGGACGTATACCTGCACCCTTCTTTATTGAAACAACCTTTGGATTTCAAATTCCCGGACTATTATAACTGGACTGTATCACCTTCGAATACTGCCTTTCTGTACATACGGGATGAATCATTCAGAGAATTCTACCTGAACGAGTCAAAGCAATTTATGTTTAATAATTATGAAAAGCCTAAAGAATTAGTCACCCAAATGGTTTTCGCTGAACAACGAATGCTCTCGATATGTGCCGATCATATGGGGTTGCCGTTAACGTACCTTATATCGGATCCATTTACATTATCGAACATGGACGTTATCCATCTTTGGGGGTTCAAAAGCCTGTTACGGGAAAACAAGAATATACAAAACCTTTATGTGAAGCAATTGTTGAATACCTTAGGAAAAGAATTATCAACAAATGCCTTTTTCCTTCATTTTATGGAAAGTTACTTTCAGAATCAACCAAACTACCTTTAACCGGTCTCGAATATTATACTACAGGACATAACCTTTTAACACTAAGAAAACTATTATTAGTTTATCTTACAGATACTTTCTGTATTCCGGTTGTTATAGGTGTGTAGATAGGGTTATTCAGCACCCGATGAATAATTTATCACACTCACAAATAATAATGAACATGAATAAACAAAACTGGACTCTCGATGACATTCCAGATTTAACAGGAAAGACAATTATAGTTACCGGAGCAAATACCGGTTTGGGGTATGAATCGGTAAAAGCCTTTGCCCGAAACGGAGCCAATGTAGTGATGGCATGCCGATCAGTAGAAAAAGGGGAAGTTGCCCGCAAACAAATAATCAGGCTCTATCCTTCATCCATCATACAGGTTATGCAACTTGATCTGGCTGATTTGAAATCAATCCAACAGTTCGCAGTTACTTTCAGAGAGAGTCATGCTCACTTGGATGTGTTACTTAACAATGCGGCCGTTATGATGGTTCCGTATAGCCTGACAAAAGATGGCTTTGAAAGTCAGATGGGTACAAATCATTTAGGACATTTTGCCTTGACGGGGGTATTGCTGGATGTATTAAAAAAATCTCCGGGAGCTCGTGTTGTCAATGTAAGCAGCCTGAGCCATAAGCAGGGGATGATGGATTTTAACAACCTGCTTTTCGAAAACGGGAAAGGGTTTACTCCCATGAAAGCCTATGGACGATCAAAACTTGCCAATTTATTGTTTACTTATGAACTACAACGGTTTTTTGAATCAAAAGGAATTAACTGCTTGTCCATAGCAGCACATCCTGGATTGGCGAACACGAATAATCCGGGTAAATTGGAACGAAATCTACTTATGAAAGTTTATAAGATTTCATTTTCATATATTATCCAACCACCTGCTATGGGAGCATTGCCTCTGATTCGTGCATCAGTTGATCTGAATGTAAAAACAGGAGACATATACGGTCCCAGTGGTATGCTCGAATTATCCGGCCATCCTGTTAAGGTTCATCCGAAACGTACAACGCTTGACATTGACAATGCACATAAATTATGGGAAGTTTCCGAAAGACTTACTTCGGTTACTTTTCAATAATTAGTTCTCTTACCCCCTCTTTTATATCCTTACCAACGAAATTTAAAATTGCCATATTTATCCGGCAATTTATAGTTTACCCTATCAATTAAACACATTGATATGCTGAGTCATGCGATCATTTTTTAAACAACAGTTGAAATAAAGTTAATTCCATGCCGTACTATCTAAATTTATATAAAGTTAATCCGTATATTTCAGATCGATAAACATTTCATGGAACTACTATGTTTACTTTCCACAAATTGAATAAATATCATACATTTTTATCATATCTTAAAACATGGAATCCCGGAACCATTCAAAACTACGGGGGCGAAATCGAAAAGCCTTATGAGTAGATAAAAACAAAATAGTTACTATATGAAAACAATTAACATGATTTCTAAGTCTTTGTTATTGGGATTCATCCTGATGCTGAGCACTGGTTTATTTGCTCAAGATCCTACCAAAGTAGCTTCAAAAGAGTATAAAAAAGTAATTCTCGATAATGAAAAAGTCAGAGTAATTGAAGTTGAGTTTGCTCCTGGTGCAGTAGCAGCCATGCATAGTCATCCGGCACATGTGGTTTATGTCATTTCAGGAGGCAAAATGGAGATGACAGTAAAAGGAAAAAAGCCGACAGTAAATGAGCTAAAAACCGGAGAAGCCAGCTATAATCCAGCAGTTACACATTCCGTCAAGAATATAGGTAAGACAACGGTTAAATTAATTTTGACAGAATTGAAAGCGGGTCATAAAGTAACGAAGGTTGAAACGATGAAGAAAACAGAATCATCAAAAATGTAACCATACATAATGAGATGGAAATTTCAATTAATTCAAATAAGCAACCTCATGGTCAGGTTGCTTTTTTATTGAATCTGACCTGATTGATAACTGAAAAAACGACTGACAATATCATGTAAAAAATGTATCGGCACATCAATATGAATAAAAACAATCCGGTTAATTATTGTTCAACTTATTTCTTAAATTCACAAAGTCTGATTATCAGAACAAAAGTTAATACAGAACGTTATACATTTTTATTAGAATGTAAAAAATAATAAATTGAGGAGATACAACACTGTTCTTGAATATTAGATTGAATCATCAATTGGAGTCCAGAAACCATTATTTAAACGGGGCGTTGCCGAAAAGCCAGAAGAGTAGGAGAATAATTATACGTATAACATGAAAACAAAAATATTCTTTATTACCGTTCTTGCAATATTATTAGCGGGTTGTAAAAATGAAGTTGTCATGCTTCCAAACGAAATTGTACTTTCCGGACTAAGCTTTACTCCAAACACCTTAACCGTTCCTACCGGCACTACAGTAACCTGGTTTAACAATGAAAATGTTACTCATTCGATCACAAGTGATTCAACATTGTTTGACAGCGGTATCATAACTAAAGGAAAGGCTTATTACCAAACATTTAATACTGTCGGGACATTTACCTATCATTGTAAATATCATGCAGGTATGACCGGGAAAATCATTGTTTCGGGTACTGTTCCAAATCAGGTAAATATAGAAGGATTTGTTTTTAGTCCTTCAACATTAACTATAAAGGTTGGTTCAAAGGTAACATGGACAAACAAGGATGCAGCAACGCATACAGCAACAAGTACAGCTTCGGCGTTCGACAGCGGGGATATAACACAGAATAAATCTTTCACATTTACTTTCACCACCGCAGGAACATTCCCATACATTTGCATTTATCACACGCATATGACTGGAACCATCATTGTACAACCTTAAAAAAAAACAGAGACAGGAAACATTATAGGAAGAGTTCCTGAAAAGCCAATTGAAATGACATACATATAAAAAGGAGAACCAGTTGGTTCTCCTTTTTATGGAATGATATCGCATATCCTATATATGCTGATTTCAGGTTCATGCAACATGAAAGATTACAACTATACCAGGATCAATTTTATCAGTTACTTCACAATAATTTTTGCAACCATGGTTGGATGAATTGTACAATGGTAATTGAATGTCCCGGCAGACATAAACATATAACTGAATACTCCGTTTGCATTAATGTTTTGACTGTCGAATAAACCGGTATCACTGGTTACAGTATGAGCAACTCCATCCTTATTGGTCCATTTCACCGTTGTCCCGACAGCTACAGTCAATGTTGCAGGAGAAAACGCCATTCCCTGTATAAAGACTTCATTGGCGGGAGGTGCACTGTTACTGGAACAACTGCTGTTGAAAAAAATGAAAAGGCACACGAGAGATAATGCGAATAGCCCTCGTTTTTCTGAGTGTTTATTTAATGTTTTCATCTAATTGATCTTTAAATTAGTATAAGTGTTTGAGTAAATTCTCGCTAAATAATCAAACGTTCTTTTAGAAAACAAGCTATGAGAAGTGATTTTTTTTATGCTAATGAAAGAATCCGTAATAAAGAAATATTCTTAGCCTTTTACTTCTCCGGTTAATAACTGTCTTTCTTAAGTTATCAGTCTTAATATCCGGGAGCTACATATGCAGTTACAACAACTGTTCCTTTCATAGTCGGATGTATTTTACAATGATATGTAAATGTGCCGGCGCTATTAAAAGTATAACTGTAAACACCATTTACAGCAATATTTCCGCTGTCAAACAATGTCGAATCACTGGTTACAGTATGCACAAGGGCATCTTTATTTGTCCATTTTACAACTGTGCCTGCTGTAACATTTAGCGTGGTAGGCGAAAATGCCATTCCCTGAATGAAAACTTCATTTGCACCCGGGGTACCTGAGGTGTTATTCGAAGTATTCGTGTACATTGGATTATTCGTATTCATACAGCTGATTAAAAATATGAATAAGAACAAAAAGGCAGGTGCTATAAGTATCCTTACTCCTGCATGCTGAGTTATCTTTTTCATAATTGTAATTATTACAAACACTAAACAACTTCTAACGATTTAAGTTTAATAAATCGTTTATTTATAAATTCAGCCGGGTATTCAATTTTATAAATAAACATTTTAGTAAAATAATTCACTTAAAGAAAGAAAGCCCGGATAAAAAGTTTATTCCTGTTTTTATGAATCCTATAAAGAAATGCAGCTATCTATTCGAAAACAACTCATTTTCATCAATCGTTATTTATCTAAAAATAAAATAAAATAACTTTCATCGAGTTGGTCAATCCATAGATATAAAACAAAACCCATTGTATAAAAAATAAATCATTGAACTTATTGTTTATTTTTTTGTTTGAAGTTAAATAATGAACTAATATTAACTTGAAAAAATAAGGCGTTATGAAAAAAATTTTACTGGCTTTATTAGTTTATCCATTCTTTATGAATGGTTTTGGAACTAACTATAACGTTGTAAATGTTGGAATAACCTTTTCACCAGCTACAATTACGATGACTCAAAATGACAACGTTTCCTTCACATTAGCAAGTGTTCATGATGTTGTCGAAGTGAGCCAGGCTACATGGGATGCAAATGGTAACACTCCAATAATTGGTTTCCAGCTTCCTTTTGGAGGTGGAACTTTATTAGGATCTAGTTTAACCCTGGGATTACATTATTTTGTTTGTGAACCCCACGCTGCCTTTGGCATGAAGGGTACAATTAATGTACAAACCACTTTAGCATCCCCTGACATTAAAAGTCAGAATGGTATGCTAATTTATCCTACTCAGGCTAAAGACAATATTACAGTTCAATTCAATACTTCAACAACAACTCCTGTTGAAATCAAACTTTTCAATCTTCAGGGAAAGCTGGTGGATATACTATTACCAAAGACAAACTTTTCAGGATTATTACACCGTACATTTTCATTGAATAAAGCAACCGGAGCAGGCATCTATTTTGTTCAGATAACTACCGGTAATGACTCGGCTTATCAAAAAATTGTTATCCTGTAACCAATACGTATTATATTTCGTATTGAACTCACATATAAAAATAGAGAAAGATTTAATACGGTCTTTCTCTATCATTATTACGTTACCGAAAAGGTGCAGTATTCTATTTTTTTAATACTAAACCGATTATATTCTAATATAAATCATTTACAATATAAACGTATACTTATGAAGTACCTAATAAAATTACTCTCTGTTCTTTGTGTGAGTTTATTTTCAACTGTTGCGTTTGCCGAACAGGTCAATGTACTTTTGAAAGCTGATAGTACGTCTTCAAAGGAGGTCAATTATACTGAAGATACGTTTTTATCAACACGTGTTATTAACGGGCAATCAACGGAAGGAATACCACAAGGAAGACTTGATTTTAGAATTGAACATCGTTTTGATTTATTAAAAAGCGGATATGCTGAATTTTATGGGTTAGATCATGCATTTACTTTTTTTGGTCTGGAATATGGCATCAAAGACTGGATCATGGTGGGCATTAACCGCACGTCATCAACACAGGCTGTAACCGGTTTTACTAAAATCAGTTTACTAAGGCAATGTACCGGTTCAAAAAACCAGCCGGTATCGGTTTCAGCGTATATAGGAACCAGTTATACAGGGCAGTCATTTAATAATTCGGTGAATCAGACTGATTTCTTTTCACAAATGAGTTATACAAGCCAAATACTTATTGCCCGTAAATTTAGTGATACTTTTTCTGCACAGTTATCTCCGGTTTGGATACACCGTAATAAAATAAACAGTATTACCAATAAAAACGATATTTTTGCTGCAGGTATATCTGCCCGGTACAAATTGAATTCTACATTATCTTTTACCGGTGAATATTACCCGGTCATAAATCCATCTGTTTACTTTAAAAATAATAACTCAAATGCTCTGTCATTCAGTTTTGATGTTCAAACTGCCGGACATGTCTTTCAAATTATTCTATCAAACTCAACCGATATGATTGAAAAGACATTTATTGGTGAAACAACAGGTGACTGGCTTAAGGGAGATGTGCATTTAGGGTTTAACATCCTGCGTAAATTTGATTTATAACCAGAAACAATTGAATTTGATATGGTCATCTTGTCTGAAGATCCTGCCTGAATTACAATTACATATTATTTCATAACCCAACAGGAACTATTAGTTTAAAACTGATATTCCTGCCCATATTGAAGACACCCATCCTTCCTGTGGCATTATTAACGGGTGCATATTTCAAGCGGCTCAGGTGGCTTTGGTAGGCAATATCGCCCAGGTTTGTGCCATTTATATACAATGAAAACAATGTGTGCTTATTCCATAAGATATCTGTGCCAATTGAAGCATTTATAAGTGTATAGGCATCCGTTACCGTTTCGGTGTTATAAGCCGAATAAATCTTATCCTGTTTGAATTCATGTTCAATGCCAAATGAGATATACGTATTTTTGAATAGTTTACCTTTATCATTCAGGGTAGCCCGTAATTCTGAAATCCATTTAGGTGCAGGGGTAAAAGGAAGATAACGTGTTGAATCAGGTTGGTTCAGTAGTTGTGAATAGACATAGGAAAGGCTGTTTTCGAAATGCAACCAATCCAATGGATGCGGGTGAATATCAATCGATGCTTCCCCTCCAGCCATTTGTACATTTCCGGCGTCGAATCTGAATGCTGGATAACCGTTTTGGATAGAGTCACTTCCCTGAACGCTGCTTAGTTTATGCGAATAAATATAATTGCTGATAGTATTGGCAAATAAATTCAGTCGGGCACTCACATGTTCGGTGTTATACCCCAGTTCATAATCAAGCTGCAGGCTATTTTCAGGTTTTAAAGCAGGGTTGCCTATCTCATACCGTATAGTTCCTTCGTGCACACCATTGGAACTCAACTCATCGATATTCGGGGCACGGAATCCACGTGACAGATTTAATTTCGTAAGCCAGTTTTCACTTACCTGCCAACTGGCACCAATGCTACCGCTGATACCTCCGAAATTTGTTGAGAATGCAGTAAAGCGTTGATTTGCCTCCGGGTCACCGGAACTTGTTTTAAATCCTGCGGCATTCAGGTATAAGGCATCAGCAGTCTCTGAACGGGTATC
>Ga0302165_10000695_pt1 | contig 12007 bp, 8 predicted proteins | sample I_Fen_E3_2_FD_193499 | JGI IMG/M metagenome (GOLD analysis project Ga0302165, IMG submission 193499) | Peat permafrost microbial communities from Stordalen Mire near Abisko, Sweden - I_Fen_E3_2 | ecosystem: Environmental > Terrestrial > Soil > Wetlands > Permafrost | place: Sweden: Abisko... | reverse complement strand
AAACATTGTTTCCTAAGATTCCAAATTCTTTACCTTGTTCTTCGTTAAGATCTTTCATTTCTGCAATATCTGCTCCAGCAACAAAAGATTTTTCTCCAGCACCAGTTAATATAACTGCATACACGTTGCTGTCTTTTTCTAAATCTTCTAAAACAACATCTAAATCTTTTAATGTTTCTGAATTTAATGCATTTAATGCTTTAGGTCTATTGATTGTAACAATAGCTAAATGTCCTTCTTTCTCAAGAATCACATTTTTTAATTCCATGTTAAGGTCCTCCTTCAAACTTGCTTATTTATTTTTTTTAATTTTCTTACTATTTCTCATATTTTTTAATTCATTTGTTAATATTATAACAAATGAATCTAAAAAAAACATCAAGGCTATAAAACCCTAATTAAAATTATAATACGTACTTAATTTATTTGCAATTAAAATATTATGTTTTATTACAAGTTTTTTAGCTATTGCATTCTTTTTCGATTATTTTCATTTCTACAAAAAATCAGCAATATATTAATACATATACAAGAAAAAACAAGTAAAGTATACATCACATCTTTCACTTTTTTATTTTCTTTTATATGTCTAAAACATAATAATTAAATTTTTAATTATCACTTTCATTTAATAAATAAATTAAAGTTAATAAACTTTCACTTAAATGTACATTTTCTACCTTAACATGCTCCGGAACCACTAAGTCTACAGGTGCAAAATTCCAGATTGCTCTTACTCCACCCTTTATTAATTCATCGCCAACAATTTGTGCATTTTTTCTTGGGACACAAATTATTCCTATATCAATTTTCTGTGAATTTAAAACAGATGCCATTTCATCTATATCCATAATTTCTACATCTCTAATTTTCATTCCTATTAGTTTAGGATTTCCATCAAATATAGCTGTTATTTTAAACCCTAAATTTTCAAATCTTGAATAATTTGAAACTGCTTGACCTATATTACCTGCTCCAACTAGTGCTGCTTCATATCCTCTATCAAGCCCCAATATAGAACTGATTTGGTTATATAATTCTTTAACATTATATCCATATCCTTGTTGTCCAAAATCTCCGAAACAATTTAGGTCTTGGCGGATTTGAGATGCCGTAAAACCTATTTTTTCACCTAATTCTTTTGATGAAATTCTATCCGCCTCGTTTTTCATAAGTTCCTCAAGATATCTATAATATTTAGGCAATCTTTTAATTACTGCCATCGATATATTCTTATTCTTATCCATATCTATTTTCTCCTACCTTAATAATTTAATATTTTTAACTATTTGACTTTTTATTTCAAAGCAGCTTATATAATTAACTAATTTAACAATATTGGGTCTATTTCTTAACATTGTATGTCAATTATTTAGTTATATATAATAGTAAAAATTTTATTCGCTCAATAGCTGTCATGCTTTATAATTTTACCACACTTCTGTCCTCTTATGTCAATGTTAATAAAAGTATTTCATGACAACAACTATGAAAATTAACTTTAATATTCTGTTAAAACAATATAAAATAGACTATCTTAAAAATTAGATTAAGATAGTCTATAAAATTTATATTTTTGACAGACTGTTATTGATAACTTTTTAATCCACCTGCATTACTGCTTTAAAGCCCTCATTGAATTTAGAACTGCAATTAATGTAACTCCTACATCTGCAAAGACAGCTTCCCACATTGTAGCTACTCCAGTTGATATAAGTATTAATACACCTATTTTTATTCCAAGAGAGAATATTATATTTTGCCATAATATAGTACTAGTTTTTTTACCGATCTTAATTGCATCTACTAATGACAAGGGATTATCTTTCATTAATACAATATCTGCGGCTTCTATAGCTGCATCTGAACCCATGCCTCCCATAGCAACTCCAATATCTGCTCTAGCAAGTACTGGTGCATCATTAATCCCATCGCCTACAAAAATTAATTTACCCTTAGATTTACTTTCAATTAAACTCTCAACTTTAGATACCTTATCTATTGGCAATAAACCACCATATACTTCTTCAATTCCAAGTTCTGCGCCAACTTTATCTGCAACTTTTTTATTATCCCCAGTAAGCATAACTATCTTTTTAATTCCTAAAGCCTTTAATTGCTTTATAGCTTCTTTTGAATCTTTTTTTACTTCATCTTCAATAATTATACTTCCTTTATATGCACCTTCAATTGCAATATAAACAGCTGTTCCAATTGAATCTATTTCTTCACACGGAATTTTATTGTCCTTCATTAATTTATAATTTCCAAGTAATGTTTCTTTGCCTTCAATTATCGCTTTTATTCCATAACCTGATAGTTCTTTGTAATTTTCAACTTCTTCTTTGTTGATTTTTTGACTATACTCATTAACAATTGATTTAGCTATTGGATGGCTTGAAAAACTTTCTCCTATAGCTGCAAATTTTAATAATTCTTCTTTTGAAATATTTATAGTATTAATTTCTGAAACCTTAAAACTTCCTTTTGTCAAAGTACCTGTTTTGTCAAATACTACTGTATTTACATCTTTTAAAGCTTCAAGATAATTTCCACCTTTAATCAATATGCCTTTTTTAGATGCGCCGCCTATTCCTGAAAACAAGCCTAAAGGGACTGAAACAACCAATGCACATGGACAAGATACAACTAAAAATGATAATGCTCTATAAAACCAAGTCGAAAATGTTACATCTTTAATTAAAAGTGGTGGTATTAATGCAACTGCAACTGCTGAAAATACAACTATTGGAGTATAATATCTACAAAACTTAGTTATAAATTTTTCTGTAGGTGCTTTTTTACTACTTGCATTTTCAACCAGTTCTAAAATTCTTGAAATTGTTGATTCACTAAAATTCTTGGTAACTTTAATCTTAATCATTGAATTCAAATTAATACTACCAGATAATACTTCTTCATTTATATTAATTTCTATTGGGATGGATTCTCCTGTTAAAGCTGATGTATCTAAAGAACCACTGCCATCAATAACTACACCATCTAAAGGAACTCTTTCACCAGGCTTAATTATAATTATATCTTCAACTTGGACTTCTTCTGGATTAACCTTTTTCTCTCCACTTTTAGTTATTAAATTTGCATAATCAGCTCTAATATTCATAAGAGCTGTAATTGATTTTCTAGAGTGGTTAACTGCATATCCTTGAAATGCTTCGCCAATTTGATAAAATATCATAACTGCTACAGCTTCTGGATACTCACCGATAGCCAATGCACCAAGTGTAGCAACACTCATTAAGAAATTTTCATCAAAAACTTCTCCTTTTAATATGTTTCTGCAAGCAATCATTAAAATTTCTCCACCAGCCAAAGTGTAACTTACTAAAAATAGTATTGTACTTACACTTCCCTTGTCCTCTAAAACAGTTGCTATAATATATCCTATAATAGCCAATATTAGTGAAATATTTTGTTTAAAAACCCCACCATCCTTAAGTTCATGTGAATGAACATGCTCATCTTCTTTATCTATGCTATGATTGTGATTGCCATGCTCATGATTACCTTCTAAATAAGAACACTTCGTATCAGTACATCGTTGCTCTTTATTAACATGATAAACATGATTTATAACATCTTTATTATCAACTATTTTAATTTTATCTATTTTATATTCACTTACAACAACATGTGGTTCTAAATCATTAACAATTTTTTTTATTTTATTAATTACATCCTCTTTATTAATTCCTTCTAACATACTTAATGCCATTGTGCCAAGAGAAAAATTCAAATTCGCTTCATTTATTTCTTCAAGTTCATTTACCTTAAGTTCTATTTTATTTGCACAATTAGCACAATCTAATCCTTTTAATGAAAGCTTAATTTTCTTAGCCATTACCTCCACCCCTAATCATTAATATTTTTGTTAATGCACATTTGACAGTGCATTAACAAAGGCTTTGCCTTATTCAGTAATATGTTCAAACCCTTGATTAAATATACTTTTTATATGTTCATCATCTAGTGAATAATATATAACTTTCCCATCTCTTCTAAATTTCACAAGTCTTGAAGCCTTTAATGTTCTTAATTGATGTGATACTGCTGATTGGCTTATTCCTAAAACTGCTGCTAAATCGCATACACACATATCTGATTCAAATAAAGCACATAATAATTTTACTCTAGTGGAATCACCAAAAGCCTTAAACAACTCTGCTAAATCATATAAAACTTCATCTTTAGGTAACAAATCTTTAACTCTTAATACTGTATCTTCATGAATGATGTTGCAATTGCAAATCTCAATGTTTTCATCTTTTTTAATCATAGTGTACCTCCTTGAACACATGAGCATATGTTCATATGTTTTATTGTATTATATTCTTTTCATTGTATTTGTGCAACGATAATTTCATTATTTTCAATAAAATTATCGAAAAAATATCTCAAAATAATTTTTAATTATTTTGAGATATTTTTTCTTATATGTGGTAAGCAATTAAACTGCTTTACTTACTTTACTATCATTTAAAAACACATTATTTAGAATCATATTTAATACACTGTCACAAACATAATATGAAAATGTTAAATCATTGTGATAATCCAGTATTCCATCATATTGTTTTTGTAATTGTAATATAAACTCTTTTGTATTACTTGGTTCTACATTGGTATTTATAATACCTGTTGGCTTAAAATTTTTAGCTAATTTAGCTAATTTATTTTCATATAGCATATGTTGTTTTACTGCACTGGTACTTTTAAATTCCCATCTATAATAATGTGGGGCACAAAAAAAGTCACATAAAAAATGGCATATCACTCCAATTTCCTCACTAAATTTTCCAATAGTCATGTCATAATAAACATCTTCTAGTGTTAATGAAGATAACTGTGTAATTTTATTAACTATCATATCTATACTTTCATCAAAATAATGTTTCTTAAATTTATATTTAGGTGTGCAATCTGGTTTGATGTTCCCCCATACAAATCTTTTATTATTAATTAAATAAATGCTCTTTGTATTAGCATATTTTATAATATTTTCACCCATAGCTTTGTGAGTATTAATCATCAAAGTCTAATCACATCCTCTATATTTTAATTATTTTTAATTCTACATTTTTTCAGTTTCAGATATAGTAATTTTTAATATAATTAAAATTTATTCCATATTCTTATAATAATACTCACAGTTCAAATTTACAATACTTTATTAAATAATTTGGACAAATATTATCTGCACAAATATCCAAGAATATCAAACCTCATAATTTATTAAACTAAATTAGCAAAATACTATAATGCTTCTTCAAATTTTAAATATTGTTACAACATCTAAAAGTTTATCTGCACATTCTATTGTTTTATGTTTTTGATCTACTACTTCTTCCGTTAAATTAACTACTTCATTGGCTTTAGTTGCTATGATTGTTGTTCCACTAGCCCCTTCATTTGTTGCTTTTCTAACTTCATCTATAGCTGCAATAATATCTCCAGTCGAATCAATTAATTCATCTGAAATTTCACTTATAGTAGACTAATTGCAATGATAAATAAGCTGTTTCAAAATAATTTAAAATATTTTGAAACAGCTTATTTATTATAAAAATTTATTATATTTACTTTGTTCATTAAGCTTATTTAATAAATGTTTTATTTCTTGATCCTTATTTTTATCCATTACAAGTATGACATCTCCAGCATCAACTACCACTAAATCCTTTATCCCAAATCCAATTATTAGATTCTTATCTCCAAAGATAGAGCAATTCTCACATTCATCAATATAAACATTGGGTGATATATTGTTATTTCTATAGGTTCTGAGTAATCTGCTTAAAGCTCCAAAACTTCCCATGTCATCCCAGCTAAAATCGCATTTTATAACATATGCCTTCCTTGTTTTTTGCATAACTCCAAAATCTATGGATATTCCATCTATAAGTTCGTATTGTTCCTTTATAACTTCTTCCTCATTTTCTTCACCCAAACTCTTATATATTTCCATAAGTGGCTTATGCAATTTAGGTAGATATTTTTCTATTTCTCTTAAAATAACATCTGCTCTAAATATAAATATTCCAGAATTCCATAAATAAGTTCCCTTTAATATAAAATCTTTGGCAACCTCTAAATTAGGTTTTTCAGTGAATCTAGCTATCTTATAAGTTTCTATATTTCCAGTAGTTCTCTCACCCATTTCTATATAACCATACCCCGTTTCTGGCCTATTGGGTTCGATTCCTAATGTAACAATACATCTTCTCTTATTGGCCATCTCAATTGCTTGCGATAACGTATCTATATAATTCTTCTCACCTTGAATATAGTGATCTGATGGCAATACAACCATAACTGCATTAGCATCTTGCTTTAATAGCTTTACTGCAGATAGACCTATACATGTAGCAGTTTCCTTATTAGCAGGTTCCACAAAAATATTCTCTTCTTTTATTCCTATAAGTTCATCTTCAACTTTTTCTCTGTAGTCCATATTAGTCACAACATAAATATTATTTCTATCTATTATTGGGATTATCCTATCAACAGTATTAACTAAAAAGCTTTTATCGTTAATAAGCTTTAAAAATTGTTTTGGCTTTCCGGCTCTTGATAGAGGATATAGTCTGCTGCCCTTACCTCCAGCTAAAATTAGCCCGTATATCACGCATTTTCAACTCCATGTAATGATATTAGTCCATTATATGTTGAAATATGTGCATTTGTGAGTCCATTGATTAAAAGAACACCATATATAATTAATTATTTTAGATGCTATTTCTATTAAGTCGCATCAAAAAAAGTAGCAGACTACTATATTTGTATATTAAATCTGCCACTTTCTCTTATGCACCTAAAACAACTTTATTACATTGCCATCTTTAGCACAACAATTTTTATATTTTTTACCGCTTCCACATGCACAAGGATCATTTCGTCTTACAGGCTTTTGTTTTTCAGCCCTTATTATATTTGGTCTTTTCTCATTAAGATTAGCACCTTTAAATTTCCATAACCTAATATTTCTTAGAAATTTTCCAACGCTATTACACATAAAATCTTTTATTTCTTTATTATCATCTTCTAATTGTTCTAATATTTCAGTCATAACATCTTCTAACTCATTTTCTTGAATTTCTAAATATAAAGATTCCATCAATCCTTCTAAAATATCTTCCTCCATATTAAACATACTAAGAAATTCTTTAAAAAATGCGTTTCCAAACTTAGATTCATAAATATAATTTTCACCTGACATATTTAATAACTCTTCTTTTGAGATCATAGTGTAAGTAACATTTATTTGCTGTTCTATTTCTTTTAACAACTCTACCCAATTATCTATATAACAGTTTATAAAAAATATTCCTTGAATCTCATATTCTCTATAATAATCTTCTGCCTTCGTTATCACATCTTCTATTCTATATTTCTGGGATTCATAAAGTGAATTGTTCTCTATGTGCTGCGCACCTTCTTTATACGGTAAATTGTTCTTTATGTGCTCCGCACTCTCTTTATAAGGTGCATATCTTTTAAATAATTCCTTTATATCTTTCAATTTAAGAAGTCCATAAGCTTTATTCATACCTCTATAAAGACTTACTATTTCACTATTGAATTTTATCATCTTTCTATATTGTATATTGTTTTTTTCTTTAACTAATTTTTGAACAACTTCTGGCATTAATATTAGTAATTCTTCATCTTTAACTGCCGAGAAAAGCATCCCATTTTGCAAGAAATACCCTACTTTATATAAACTCTCTTCACTTATTTCATTAAAGACTCTTACTCCATTATTATCGGCATAACTTTTTAAAAACTTATATCTCTCTTCATCAAATAAAGACATTCTTTCTTGTATTAATCCCTCATACTCATGTAATAATTTTTCTACTAATTTACTTTTATTTAAACTTGATATTTTAGTCATACCAAGATACTTCGCTATATCATATATATTATCTTTTGATAAATCATTTATTAATTCCTTTATGTCAAATGAGTATATCCCTTTATTAAATGCATTGTTTACAATAATTTTACTTTTACTTAATAAATCATCAAATGCATACTCCATATCGGGTATTTCTCCAAAAAAATCATCTTCATAAACTGATTTTCTTTCATAATCATCTTGCTCTTTTATCTTCTTTTTAGAAATCTTATGTTTTTTTTCATTACCTGGTAAATATGTATTCTCATCTTCTTTATGTCCTTCATAACAACAAACACCGTCTCTTGGTGAATTGCAATAATCAAATTTAGATATCATATCAGTATCTTTATCAATACAATTTTTGCATTCCCATTCATCTTTTTCATAATTAAAATAATTAGCTTTTGCTCCACAAATTTCACATTCATGCTCAATCTCATGATTTCTTGCTATTATTTCTATTTGAGAAAAGCTACTAGAAACTTGTATTATATCCACTACTTCTAAAATTAAGTGTGTCGTACTTCCAAAGTCATATTCATATTCGAATTTTTCATTAATATCTAAAATATCATTTAATTTAGTATTCATTGAATAATCTTGATAAAACTTTCCTCTAATTCTAAAACCACTTAAATGTCCACAGCACTCTACCCAAATATCTCTTATAAATTGATCTATATGTACTAATCCTAATGTTCCATCTATTGATAAGTATATGCAGTATTCATTTCCATCATACTTAGGCTTAATAGCTATGATAAATTGATTTCTTTGTTTTTTATTCGTAGCGCTCTGCTCTTCTATTCTTTTTTTCATTTCACTGCAATTTTTCATATGTCTTTTAATAGTTCTTTCAGTTAATTCTTTATTGCAATAGTAACATTTTGCTTTCAAATAGCAGCCCTCCTCTTTGCCTGTATAATTTCTAAAAAATATATACTTTTTCTTATGTGAATATAAAACTTATTTGATAAATATATAAAATTAAGTAAATTAGTTCAGCCCCGTTACAATGATATACCTTGTTACATTTTACATATACATTATATTTAAGTCAACACATCCATTCCTCTCTAATATTTATGATTTTAATATTATTTTATAATAAAATAATAGAAGCAATAATTTAGACTACTAATACCTTCTTAATAGTCCATAATCAATTATTACTTCTATTTCACTTTAAGTGAGAGTCTAAATCTTATATTTCAATACTATAACTTACTCATTGACTGCATGTAAATCTAATTCACCTTATTATAAACTAAATGCTTTGTATCACTTTAATATCTCATCTATTCTATGTAATTCCTCTTTAGAAAATTCCAAATTATCTAGAGCCTTTATATTGTCCTCAATTTGTGATGGTCTGCTTGCTCCAATTAATACTGAAGTTACATCTCCTCTTAAATTCCAAGCAAGTGCCATTTGTGCAAGACTTTGCCCTCTTTCTTTTGCTATTTCATTTAATTTAATAACCTTATTAATTTTTTCTTCTGTTACATCACTTTCATGTAAATATAAACTGTTCTTTCCTATTCTTGAGTCCTTTGGAATTCCATTAATATATTTATCCGTAAGCAATCCTTGTGCAAGTGGTCTAAAAACTATAGTTCCAATACCTTCTTCTTTATGTACTTCAAATTGCTTACCTTCAATACCTCTTTCAAACATGGAATATCTAAGTTGATTTATTAAACAAGGTGTTCCCAGTTTCTTTAGAATCTGTGCTGCTCTTTGAGTTTCTTCTGGTCCATAATTTGATATTCCAACATATAATGCTTTTCCTTGTCTAACCATTAAATCTAAAGCTGCCATTGTTTCTTCTAATGGTGTTTCTGGATCATATCTGTGATGATAAAATATATCTACATATTCAAGTCCCATACGTCTTAAGCTTTGATCTAAACTTGCAACTAAATACTTTTTAGAACCGCCATCACCATAAGGTCCTTCCCACATATCATAACCAGCTTTTGTTGATATAACCATTTTATCTCTATCATAGGAAGTATAATTTTTCTTTAATATTCTACCAAAAGTTTCTTCTGCCGAACCATCAGCTGGTCTACCATAGTTATTAGCTAAATCAAAATGTGTTATCCCAAGCTCAAAGGCTCTTTTTAAAATTGCTTCACTATTTGAAAAAATATCGTTTTCACTAAAGTTATGCCATAATCCTAAAGATATAGCTGGTAATTTAAGTCCACTATTTCCACATTTATTGTATATCATCTTATAATTCCTCCTAATAATTAAACGTTAACAATTAATCACTAAAAATTACTAATATTTCATTTTGTCATTTAACATGTGGCTCTATTGGTAGTAATATATCTGTATTTGCTAACTTAGTTATGTTCTCTGTCCTTAACCTTATTCTATTAAGATTTTAAAAATCCTTTTTTAATATTCATAACTACCATTGAGATGTTATGAAAATAAATAAGGCATTGAAAAAATCATTTTTAACAAACTACTTATCCAATGTCTTACTTATTAATTAACCTATTAATTATTTAAATATATTAATAACTTTCTCATCTTTGCCACAACATTTTTTATATTTCTTTCCACTACCACATGGACAGGGCTCATTTCGTCCAATAGACTTATTTTCTTTTACGCTAACTAAATTTGATTTAATATCATTAATCGTTGAGCCCTTATATCTCCATAATCTAATTTTCTTAACAAACTTATTCATCATACTAGCTGCAACATATTTAGCGTCTTCATGTTCTATATTAATTAATTCTACCATTTTCTCTACTGAATCCTTTGGTTCATTTTCTTGAACATCAAAAATCAAGTCTTCCATCATAGCTATTAACATATCTTTATCGACACTAAACATATTAGTAAATTCTTTATAAAAAGCTTTTCCCGCTTTTCTATTATAAACCCAATTCTCTTCTAACATATTTAATAATTCTTCTTTTGGAATTATAGCATAACTTAAATCTTTTTCTTTATCTATATCCTTTAATAATTCTTCGAAGTTTTCTATTTCATTATTTACAATAAATATTCCTTCTTCTCTATATTCATTATAGTAATATCCAGCTTCTCTAATTAACTCTCCTACTTCGCAATTTTCTATATTACAATATCTTTCTATTATTTCTTTAGCATCTTTTAATCTTAAAATACCATATACTTTATTCATTCCTCTAATGATATTTAAAATTTCACTATTGGCTTTTATTACACGTCTATATTCAATATTATTATTTTCCCTAATTAATTCTTGCACTACTTCAGGCATTAAAAACACTGATATATCATCTTTTACAGTTGGGAAAAGTATCCCTTGTTGTATAAAGTATACGCTCTTATCTGCTTCCTCTTCATCAATATCATCAAAAAGCTTTACTCCTTTACTATCCACATAACTTTTTAAAATTTTATATCTTTCTTCTTCAAACACCAAAAGTCTTTTTTCAACTAATCCCTTATATTCTTCAAGTAATCTTTCAATTAACTTTTCTTTATTTAAGCCTGATATCTTATTTACACCAATATTTCTTGCTATATTATATATTTCATCTTTTGATAAGCACTCTATCAATTCATTTAAATCAAAAGAATATACTCTTTTATTTAACTTTTTTTCCATTTTATCTGCAAGTTTATCTAGTTTTTCTTCTATACTTCTACAAGTCTCACATAACCAACAATTATTTTTATCACTAAAATAAATTGCTTCTTCTCCGCAGTTTTTACATTTATTATGTTCAGTCTTTTCTTCAATACACCTTCTTATATCAATACAGTTATCCTTATTTTCTTTTGTTTTTTTATGATTTAGCTCTTTATTGTAATCATTTTTTTCCTTCAAGTAATCTTATCTCCTCTACATCTATATAATTCAAATTAGTTTATTACATACAAATTTGATTTTATATATAAATTAAATTTAAGTCAACAACGAATCTTATTTTCTATTTTACTTGAAGTAATATTATTTATTATAATATTTTTATTTCGATTTTATCCATCATTTATAATCACTATTCTTGTGGCATTTTTGGCGCATATTCTTCACCATATATATGGTAATATTCTGAAGAATAAATATGC
>Ga0302165_10000693_pt1 | contig 12051 bp, 16 predicted proteins | sample I_Fen_E3_2_FD_193499 | JGI IMG/M metagenome (GOLD analysis project Ga0302165, IMG submission 193499) | Peat permafrost microbial communities from Stordalen Mire near Abisko, Sweden - I_Fen_E3_2 | ecosystem: Environmental > Terrestrial > Soil > Wetlands > Permafrost | place: Sweden: Abisko... | reverse complement strand
CAATCAAACTCTTCATTATGTCCCTCATGTATTGCGTCAAAATATTCCCCCTCAACACTACCAGTCAAAAATTCTTGGAATAATTCAAACATATCTATACTATTCACCATATTATCGTAAAACTTAGTTATAGCCTCTTTGGAAGAATTGGCTATAACTATAATTAAATTATCTTCATATAATGCAATATTTTTATACTTTATCAAAAAATCTTTCATCCCAAACCACCCCTTTATAATTATTTCAACCTCAACATCATTAGTTGTATATTTTCTACTTCCAACATGACAATTAGTCTTTATTCTATATCCTAACTCATTTATACTATCTGCTACCTCTTTAATAGTCTCAAAGGTATCATCAAGTTATTATACACTAAATGTATTGCTGATATATACAATTAATACATTTAGTGTATTGCCAAAGGCTGATTTACAACCCTGTCTATTCCCTTCAATTCTTGTGTTCCATGTGATTATTTTAAGTTATTTACTATATTTTGAATTAACTACTTGACTTTAATGCTCATGTATAATCGCATTGTATCTGAAATAGACGCACTTCTCCAGTAATCTCTTAAAAATAAAAAATTACTGAAGAAATTACAATTTATCGCTCTGTAGAGCCTCACCATATATACGATTATGGAACGTTGCAAACATCATTTGTATAGATACCTATACATAGTCTTTTTATATGCGTTAACTCCTACATACTGCTTTTTCAAGCTTTGACTACCTCCGATTTTAGTTACCCAAACCGTACTAATGCCATATTAGAAATTAATCTAACTTAGGCTAAACATGGTAATAGAATGCTTTTACACCACTTAGGTCAAGTCATGTAAGATGTCGTTACATAACTACCCCATATATTTTTCTTGCGTTGGCTATATGTCACCCTTGTTGTTTTTCGTGGTGTCAGCTTCCACGCCCTTTTATTTATAGATAGGCTTGTTTCCCTATCTCTCAATATTTAATTTTGCATATAAAAAAGCCTTTATGTAACTACTAATACATAAAGGCTTGAAATTTCTTCTTATATCCTGTATACTCATCTTATTAAATGAATACAATTAATTGTAGAAGTTCTTTTCATAACGGCTTTTAAGTGTTGGTAGCACTTTTTAAGTTTGGCTTATCGTCTAAGTTGGTAGCTTAGCTGATAAGAGTTTGATAAGGACTTTTTTATTTACTTTTTATTATGTTACTATTTTATAACATAATATACATAAAGTAAACATATTATTCCTTCTACCCCTGTCGAACTAATTTTTACTATTCCAATTACACATAATATTCATTAACTTGTCTTTATTCTGATTATAAAATTCTGATTATAAAATTCTGATTCCCCTGTCATAATGCTTATACATAACAATGATAAGTCTAACATTTTAAAAGGGTCATGCTCCTTGTTTATATCACATTTAATCTTTTCACTTGCTGATATATTTTCAGTTACTTTCTTTAGATAACTTTTCCGAATACCCTCATCTAAAATATAATTTATTTTCAAATTTTCTTCTAACATATTATCTCCTATACAAATTGTATCAACATTGTTCCTCTTGCCAATCCTCTTTTGCTGATACCCCTAATGCTTCTAAAAATCCATCATCTTCGTTCGCTTCTTCATCTTCTCCAGTTATCTCATTAACTTCTGCTTTAAGTTTTTCAATTTTTAATTTTTGTTCTTCTATTCTTAATGAATAATTCTCTCCTGTTAATTCATCATACTCCTTACCCATTTTAGAAATTTTATTAAAAGCATTTATAATTTCTCTTAAACTCTCTGCATTTCCATCAGTATCGCTTATTAGAGATATTCTATTTATTAATTCACCTTGAGCAATATAGATATTTTCTCTTAATATATCTATATGGGTCGCTCCTTTTCTTTTTAAGTCATTAATTATCTGCCCTGTTGTTTTTGATATATACTTTCTATACTTACCATTTTTTAAAGCATTTATATTTTCTCTTGGCGCTCCACCACCTTTGTTTCCTATAGCGTTTTTATTTCCTATTGGCGCTCCCCTACAATCACTTTTCCAATTATCTTTTCTTTTCCATGATTTAATTGTATTTATATTTACGTCAATTTGCTCTGATATTTCTTTAATGGTTATTTCCCCTTTTGCCTCTTCAAATATCTTCTTTGCCAAATTTCTTTTTTCATCAAGTTCCATTCGCAACCTTCACCCCCCCTGAATCAAGTAATATAAATATTTCAAGCCTTATTTTTTATGTTTGTTTATCACAACTTTTTTTTACTGTTGCATTTTTTCTTTTAAACTGTTGTTTTGTAATAATTTTTTCCAAAAATATTAAACCTTGAATTATTTCTATATCTTCTCTTCAAAGCATTATAAATCAATGCTTTGAGTCCATTTTCCACATTGTGTAAAATGTCATATAATATAGCGTATCTCTTACATTTTTTTAAACCACTCTCAACTTAGTGGTTTCAATTCTTTGATACTGTTTTATTAAATCTAAATGTTATATAACCGTTATTACATTACATTTATGCAATTTTAGTACCTATTTACTTCTACTTTTTATCAATGCTAATGGACTTGATATATCCTTACTTGTATCATTTCTTACCTCTTGTTCTAAACCTACATAACGAATTGTATCTCTCTTGCTATCATGCATTAGAAAATTTTGAACTTTTTTTAAACTCCTGGTATTCATGTATATATGATATGCACACGTTTTTCTTCCTGAATGTGTTCCAAAATCATTTATATCTACACGTTCACTTGCCTTTTTCAATATTCTATATGCCTGTTCATAGCTTAAAGTCTTATTTACACCCTTTTGGCTTGGAAATAAGACTTCATACTCATATTTGTTCTTAATGTACTCATTTAAAGCCTCTTTTAAATCTTCATGTATTGGAATACGTCTTTGCTCTTTGTTGGGTCTGTTTATTGTTTTCTTTTCTCTTATTATGATTTCATTTCCAACAATATCCCTTACTTTCAAGGGTAGTATGTCACTTGCTCTAAATGCGGTATATCGTAGTATTAAATAAAATATATACATTCTTTCATCATGTGCCTTTAGATATGATAATAAATCTATTTCCTTATCTATATCTTTTATGGGTTGCATTGTTCTTCCCATTAAATCACATCCCAATTTTTCATTTAATTTTCTTTTATTTCATCTTCTAAAAGTTTAGGCCATTGTCTTTTTATATATTGTTCTGTTCCTATTTTCATAGCTTCTTCAAAAATTTCTTGACTTGATTTTTTATACCCTCTTTCAAACTTCAAGCAACTACCTTTTCTTTTTTTATTTTTACTTAAATACCTTAATAGATAAAGTTGTATTACCTCACTTTTTGATATTCCTAATTTTTCAGCATCTTCTTTTAATTCTCTATCTAAATGTTCTATTAACAATATCTCTTCTTTTTTGCATTTTTCTCCGAAGCAATTATATTCTTCTTTTTTCCAATAATCCTTATCTTTATATCTTTCCATTATCAATATTTGTGTTTCTTCCATACAATCAGCAGAAGTTCTAAGAATATCAAATTCTTCTAATCCATTTTCTTTTTTATAATCTTTATAACTTATATGAATAAACTGTTTATCAACTAAATCCCAATAATATTCCTTTTCTAATCTTTTTCTAAATGTACTTTCTTCAAAATCTATATCTTTTGCTACATCTTTGAATTTTTCTCTTTTATTTAGCCTTTGTGTTACAATTTCATCAAGACTAAACCAAAGCTTCTCTGATTTACTATAATAATATCTTTTTTGTATCTCACCCAATAATTCAATTGAGTTACACTCTATGAGCATTGCTATATCTTCCATGCTCTCATTATTATTTAATCTTTTAATAATTTCGTCTAAACTAAGTCTCTTTTGTAGTTCTCTCTTTGATTCACTATAATAATAATATTTTCCTATCTCTTCTAATAATTCAGTTGAATCACATTTTAATTCTATTGCTATATCTTCTATGCTCTCATTATTATTTAATCTTTTAACAATTTCTTCTTTATTTGATATTTCGCTTTTACTAATCATATTTCATCTACCTCTTTTTTAATTATTTGTTTGTTGCTCCAATACCTATTTTGATACGATATAACCTTATCTTTATTTTCACTTCTCCATTTTCTCTGATACTGGTTAATTTTTTCTTTATTATTTTTTCTGTACTCTTTAAGATAACTTTTTTTATCCATATTCACCTCTATTTATCCAACATCTTTTTCTTTATTATAGAAGTTCTATTCTGAAAAGTGTTGATTTTGCTTTATCTTTCCACTTGTGAGTAAGTAGAAACTTTTAATATATAAATTAAACCATACCCCCATTTTAGGGATATGGTTTCATGTATTTACCATCTTTTCAATATATCTTCTATTCCTTTTCCTGTTTGTATTGCAGTTATTCCCTCTACTATTCCTTTTAGTTCATAGAATTTATATGGGGCTTTTTCCCTCAATTCTTTTAATTTATCTGCAAATTCTTGTAATTCACTTACTGACATGTATAGCCTCACCTTCTTGTACCTTTACATTACAAGTATTTTTTTTTAAGATAATAACTTTTCTTTTCCCATCTATACCCTTAACTTTATAAATTAACATCTTTAGCACCTTCTTTATAGTTATTTATCTCATTCATTAATTTAAGTGCTGATTCAAAACCTTTTTTAAAATAATATCTACTATTCACGCTAATGCTTACACCAATCTCATCATCTAATTTAGCAAATAACTCTTTATCTATAGATATTAATTTTATTATTAATTCACTTATTCTTTTGTCAGAATCTAATATTTTATTGCTTGGTTGATTCTCTACTACTCTTTCAAATTCATCACTAATTATTGTGTTTAACATGATTACTCACCCCTAATTAAATAATTCTTTATATACTCTTATGCTATAACTAATTTGTAATAGAGTTAGGCTCTGAACCTTTATACCTTGTCTTATTAAATCTTGTATTAATTCCTGGTATAATTTTATATTCAATTATTACGCCTCCTTTACAGGAGCAATCACAAAGGTGTATAATCATATTGCGAGTATGTAGTATACCCTTTGTGGTTGCTACTTTTTTTATTTATTTTTTAGGCATTTTATCCCTCTTCTAATCCCTTCTGCTTTATCTATATTTTCTTTTTCACAATATTTTTGTAATATCTTATTAGACTCTTCATCTAATCTTACTGTGATTCTATCTGCTTTCTTAGGATTTTCCGTTGGTCTGCCTATCTTCTTATTTGGCAATTAATTCACCTTCTTTTTGTCTGCCATAATTACATTTTATACTTTAGTCTGCCAAAAGTCAACAAAAAAAGCAATCTATAATAAGACTGCTCTTTATATATTAAATTGACTACTAAATATAATTATTCAAGTAATCCATCAATGCTCTATTAACAATGTCTGATATACTAATATTGCTTTTCGCTGATTTATCTTTAATCATGTCATATAGTTCCTCATTTATCCTTAAAGAGGTTACCTTTGTTTTATCAGAATTGATTGTAATACTACTTGTATTACTCCTTTTTTCGACCAATTCTAAAAGACTATCTATATTATTTAATAATAAATTTAACTTTCCTGTTTCAATATCATTTAATAATATAACCTTGTTTTGGGTTTCCTCATTTGGGGCTGATACTTCTTGTAATACTTCTGTTGTATTACTTGTAATATTATCCTTCACATACTTTCTTGAATCTGCATTATAACTATAATTAGCCCTACTCATACGACTTTTAAGTGTAGACTTTTTTAGATTATTTAATTCGCACCATTTATTCACACTCAAATTTTTATTCTTACTTAGTTCTATATTAACAAACTTCACTAATTGCTCTATATCCATATTGTTTATGTTTACCATATAATACCACCCCCATATAATACTACTCTAATATTACATGAAATACTACAAGGATTCTATTCATTTTTGTAATAAAAATAATACTTTGTAGTACAAAAATGTATTATTTTTATTACAAATTATTATTTTATATCCAATACATACTGCCTCATTAATTCCATTCTATCCTCTCCATGACCTAATAGCTTAGATACCTCTTGCAATGCTTGTTTTATCTCCATACCTTCACTTCTACACCTATTAAATTCATTTTGAGCGTACATCTTTCTGATACAATGAATACTTGTATCAGTGTATTTATTTCTTATTCCTTCGCCCTTCATTGCTCTATCAATAGATTTATTTATACTATCACTTTGAACAGGACACACACGCTCTCTATCACCTACACTCGACTTTAAATTACTAAAATATGACCTATCCTCTGCCCTGTAACTTAGTACACTCTGACACCCTTAGTCCTGCCCTTGCAGTTAATTGAATTGCTACTTTTCCATAACTATTGGAGTTGATGAAAGCCCTCTCCAACTTTTTAAAGTCCTCTATATCCATTGAAGTATTACGAATCTTTGTATTTTCTTTAGATAGTGGCAGTGTATATCCTTTATAAGTTGCATTGATGTTATAGGTCTTATTTACTATCTTTTCTAACTTGTTAAACTTTGCCTCGTACTGCTTTAGAGTTGCATTACTGCACTCACTTGCTTTTTGATTTAAGAACGATTGTATATGCTCCGCTCTTACTTCTTTGACTTGCCTTATATCTTTGTAATTTTCTTTCATATAGTTTGAAAAGTTACTTGCTACATCTATTAAATTTTTTCTGTCCGCATAACTGAATATTTTCCCATCATTTCTGATGTCATTTGCTTTCATTGAATGTTTATCCATGTTCTCCTTGAAATTATCTTCTATAGCATGGATAAATTGATGTTTTAAATTCTTTCCCATTGGTTTTCCCTCCTTAATCTCCAAGCGATTGGAGTTTTCTTCTTTGTGTACTGCATTAACAAGGATAAAGACACGCTTTACCCTTGTTAATGCAGACACCTTACATGATGGCTATAAAAATATTTAATTATAATTGATTTTATATTCTATTTTCAGGCTATTCCTTCTATATTCTCATATAGAACAACTGCAATATTATTGCAAATAAGTTGCCAGTGTTCTGACGCAACTTCTATAACTTTATTTCTGCGGCCGCAACCTAAATAAAGTTATACAATTTCTTAAAATCTTTCCCTTGAATATTTAATTGTCCTGGTATTATCAAATTTAACTTTTAAACTCAATTACCTATCAATGCTCTATGCCCTTTTAAATATCCAAACCTTTTAAACCTTTGCCATCATTGGCAACCCTTTTTTATTTAGTATGCTTTATTATAGTTACATACTTGAAAATTTATAACATATAATATCCCTTCATCATCATTAATAAAAATATATAGCATATTAATACCTTCATGTTATTACTAAAATTCTTATATCTGTATTATGGTAAAACTAATATTATTTTTTCAAATCTTTTTATAAAAAAAGAAGTGCTTTTTTTTAACACTTCTTTAGGAGCATAGATTATTTAGTTTTTGGTGCTGATGCTCTTGGACTACTTTTCTTTGAATGTTCTAATTCATTCTTTAACTTATCCATTTCCAGTTGTTTCTTTTGTAGTTCAAAGTCTAACTTTTCTTTAAATTCTAACTCACTCTTTTGTAATTGCTCCTGCAATGCCTTTGTAGTCTCTGCCTTAATACTACTTACCTCTTGATTATATTTACTCTCTAATGTCTTAATATCTGTTTTGTATGTGTCTATATTTCCTTTTAATTCTGCAATGTTATTCTTATAAAACTCTATCATATCAGAGTCATTTTTAATCTTATCATTCAACTGCTTATTATCATTATTCAATTTATTATTAATATCTTTTAATTCCTCATGCTCTGCTTTTAATTGCTCCAATTCATTCTCTAAGTTCTTATAGTTATCTTTATATTTTTTATACTCCTGTAAATTCTCTTGTAGCAAGTCATTATTAGAATTAAGTTTATCAATGTTTTTATTCTTATCAAGAATATCATTATTTAACTTTTTAACCTCTTCATTGATAACCTTGATATTATCATTCAATTCTTTAGTATTATCTTTTAGAGCCTTATTCTCTGCTTTAACCTCTTGTAATTGGTCATACATTGTTGAGATAGTATTGTCTTTAGTTTGTAACTCTTGGCTTAACTCTTCTCTTATGCGTTCCTCTGATGTTTGATTAACATTAAGACTATTTAAAAAGTAACTCATTAAATCATTAATTGTGTCCTGAAATACCTCAACTTCTTTTGCTCTATCCTTAATTATATTCTTTGCTTTTGCCATTTCTACGGTTTGCATAATGCTTTTAAATGCCTCGGCTTGATTATATCCCTCTTTGTCTGCAAATTCTTTGAATTTTGCTATATCCTCATCACTTACTCTGAAACTTGTTGCCTTAATATCTGCCATATATACCACCCTTTCATGTATTTAATATGTATTTTAATGTATTGTATTTGTATTTAATTATCTTATATTTATTATACATCTCTATTTTAAGTTAATCAATTATTATTTATTGTATTTGCAATACAATACATTGTATTTTATCTGTATTACATTGAATTGACATAAAAAAAAGAGTACCTTTTTCAGATACTCATATATAATAATGCTATTTTACTGCTTTTAACTGTGCTATGTCATTCCAGTTCTTAGAGGTTACTAATTCCATTGTATTTAGGTCTTTTTGCATATTATCTATTCTATTTATTACTTCAACATGATTATTAGCACTCTTGCCTTCAAAATCTGTAAACTGGTCTTTAAATGACTTTATTTCAGTTTCTATATTCCCTAATCTTTTATTAGTTTCTTGTTGCTCTTTCTGTATTTGTTTTAATATTTCTAATATTTCATTATCCATGCTCTAACACCTCACTTAATTTTATTATATCATAAATACTATATAGTAGCCCATTGATAAATTATGTCTTATTCATATAGTTTTATCCATCTGTAGAGGGTTGCTCTTCCACAACCTAATAATTTAGCCATTTCAACCTTACTTATCTCTTTATTAAGCATTTTATCATAATACTTTTTAAAATCCTTTGGTAAATCATCTATTTTCTTTTCTTCTCTTCCGAACCATCTGCCTGTTTTAGTTTCACCAGTAACCTTACATTTCTCAACACCTTGAATAACTCTATCTTGAATCGTCTCACGCTCCATTTCTGACACCCCACCGAAAATTGCAAGTAGTAATTTATATGTACTGCTATTGGTGTCAATTCCTTCTTTAACTACAACAACCCTAACACCTTTATTAACTAACTGCTCTATTATCTCTATTAAGTCTTTTAAGTTTCTTCCAAGCCTTGATATACTTTCACAATAAACTACATCATTTTCTTTTAATTCTACTAACATCTTATTTAATTGAGGTCTTTCTTTTGTCTTGCCTGTCATTTTATCTATATATTCTTTATCAAACTTAATCCCTAACTTATCAAGTTGCATATCCTGTCTTGTTATATCTTGCTTTGTTGTACTAACTCTTAAATATTTTACTATCATAATCCATCAACCTCTCATTCATCTTATGTATTTATTATATAATGTATCATTAAACTATTCAAACCTAATGATACATTTTAAAGGTTAGTTAATGGCTATTTTACGTTAAATTTATGCTATTATCTCTCAATTTCTTAGTGTTTCATCATACTATAGTTTTTTGATACATTTATTCTATGAAATCATATTGTTTTATCATAGACACTTTTTATTAATAATTGCACCTATTTATCTATATTCTAACGTTCAATATCTCCAGTATTCTCTGTATGCGTAATCATATGATTTATGGACACCAATATTTGTATTTCAATTCACTTAAAAAATATTATAAAATTTTATGTAACTTACCGACAATGAAATCTGTTATTGATATTTAGAACCATACCCCTTACGGATTTAAATCCGACCTCTTTATTTTCATTTTATACTAAATGGTTCGTATGAAATCAATGACTATGGCGAATGTTTGTCCATTAATTAAAATATAATTTCAAACGAATAGGAATTAAGCCATTTAGTAATCTTAGATTATTATCCGTTTGTATCATAGTCTATTCAAACACTAATGTTTAACTAAAAAAAACCTTAATAACTTTTATAGGCTATTCCTCTATTATGTTTAAACATTGTTGCGGTACTTTCTTTTAACTCCTTTTCAACATCAATATCATTATCAGTCAAAATGTTGCTAATATCATTAGTTGTATATTTTCTAACTCCAACATGACTATTAGTCTTTATTCTATATCCTAATTCATTTATACTATTTGCTACCTCGGTAACATTTTCAAACTCTATATACTTTTTTAATACTATAGTCTCAAGATTATCATTTTCTTTAACTTCGCAATGTTCAATAACTCTTAATATCATATCTAATTCATTCATTTTTAATTCCACTTTATCTCTTATCTTTTGATATTTACTTTTTCTACATTCTAACATTAATCATTCACCTTATTTCTTAAATTTTTGATTATATCCAAATTATATTAATACTTTTTGAATTTACAATTAAAATTCAATTGTGTTACGTTCCTGTCCAGTTCAGCCTTGAAATTTTCTTAATACTTATTCAGTTACTATAAATATCAAAACCACTGTAATAGGCTATTACACTTATGTTGCCCCCTCAATGAAGTTTATTTTTTAGAGTTTATTGGTTTAAATGGCTACCTCCAAACCTCTCACTTTTAAAAATAGTCACTTTTATGCTTCAATAAATGAAACATAATTTAACTTGTGTTCACTTTCTAAATTATCTCTAACACCTCTATTTCTAAGACTTTAAGGCACTGTTACCTTAGTTTGTGTAACGTATGCCTCATTGTGTTTACTTTTATATAATGATTTATACTAAAATCAATTATAACCCATCTCTTAGCCTTTCTAAGCGTTTTTTATCAAAAAAATGTGTGATTACACCTAAAAAATTATTTTACCTTATTAAGAAGTCTATTTATGAGTAGAGAGGTAGTACCAAGTAACAGAAGAAAGATACCCAAGGGACAGAATTGTCCACCCCCCATATAAGCCGAGGAAAAAAATAAGGGTCAAGAAAGTCCCCCCAGAAATAGAAGAGAAAGAACAGAGGAATAAGACCCAATATACGAAGAGATATATCCATATAGAATAAGTCCCCCCATATAAGCCGAGAACAAAAAAAATAGGGGTATATTTTTTATTTAAACTTGATATAATTAGAATATAGAAAAAATGGACTATAAAAGCCCATTCTGTTTTAAATATTTAATATGACGTTCATAGGTTGTGGTACTGGTAATACCTAACCTCTGCATTATTTCATTATGCTTTAAGCCTTTATCTCTAAGGGCTTTTATTTTTTGCCTTACCTCTTCCAATTGCTCTTTTTTAGACACTTTGCCTTCTTCTCTTAATTTCTCTTGATACTCTTTTTTAGCCTTTTTACTATCATACATTTCTTTTTTTCTCATTTTCTTATACTCCGCCTTTTCACCAGTATAAGTATTCCTTTGATATACCATATCACGCCTATTATATTCTTTCGTACTCATAATATTAGTTAAATGTAATTGCTCCTCTTCCTTGGGGCTAATATCTAATAATTTAAGTATTGTAATAGATTTATGAATATATTGTTTTCTATTTAAGGCTTTTGTATCTGAATCTAATTCATTCTCTTTTAAAGGTACTTTGAATTTACTATTAAATCTTATTGTAGCCTTGTAAGCCTCTTCATGTGTCATATTAGATAATAAGCAATAATTTCTATAAAGATAACATAAAATCTCTCTGTAGTCTTCATCTCTAATGGTTTGTATCTTCTCTAAATCATGTAGCCTATCCAAATTCAAAGTATAAGTATTTCTTATTTTAACTACTTTACCACTCTTATTGGCTTTGTTTATTGCTCTTTCCCATGTTGATAATAATGAATTCTGTAATTCTCTTAATGTGTAGACTATAGGGTTAAATATCATATTACTTATTATAGCCCCATTTTTTGAATTTATTGAACCTTCTATTCTTCCAAATGTGGTTGGTGCTTGTGC
>Ga0302165_10000692_pt1 | contig 12055 bp, 13 predicted proteins | sample I_Fen_E3_2_FD_193499 | JGI IMG/M metagenome (GOLD analysis project Ga0302165, IMG submission 193499) | Peat permafrost microbial communities from Stordalen Mire near Abisko, Sweden - I_Fen_E3_2 | ecosystem: Environmental > Terrestrial > Soil > Wetlands > Permafrost | place: Sweden: Abisko... | reverse complement strand
TTACTTTGTACTTATCATAATCGAGTGTATTTATTTTTACAATTTCTGTAAAAATTTCTTCAAAATTATCACCAATCTCTGGAAGCGGATAAGCAATAATTGTGAAGCTTCGTTCCTCACCCTTAATATATTCGTTGACGATATGGCTTGCGTCACTTTCATACTTTACACAAAGTTTCTGCTGCCTTTCATCCAATGAATATGACTCTTTCTTATTTACTGGTTCAAATGGATTCTCACCGAATATTTCCATAACAGCTGGACCTGCCAAAGAATTTGCTGCCTCCTTGTAATTTTCATATGCAAGTCTTAATGCACCTAACTTTCGTTCAACAAAAGCACTATCCATATATAATGTAATATCAAATCTATGATCATAATCCATCTGCTTATTCGGACTAGTTGAATAATATCCAACCTTGAAATTCATCTTCTTATTTATCGTATTTACCGCAGCTCTAAATACTGAGGTTTTGAGTCCCATTTTTTCAAATAACTTAATTTCTTCTTTGACTATTCTCTCAAATCCTATGCAATATCTAATATTTACTAATTTCTTCTTTGACAAATCTTTATTTCCAAGAACAAAACCAATTCGAAATCCCTCAGTAAATGTTTTTGCCATAGCTTCAATTTTTTCTTGAGGAAGTGAATTAAGATACTTTGCTGTTTTCATTTCGTTGTCAGTAATATTCTCTCCATATTTGTACAAATATCTCAAATCCTTTAAATCAGATTCCATTATAATATCCAGTGCAAATGAAAGATTTGTATCAAGCATTTCGCGTATTCTGTAATCTACAGTCACATCACTATAATCACTTACGAACCAATAGAGTGCATCATATAATTCCTTATACTTTGGTTTGGCCTCATCCTCAAATATGCAGTATATTTCAATGAACAATTCTGCAATAATTGTCATATCAAACAAACGTTTTTCATATGCATAAACGATCATTGACCTTATTTCAACATATAAAAATGACAAAAGCCTGCCATTCAACTCGTCCATTTTTAAAACGGCAAAAGCAGGATTAGCAAAGCTAGTATTATAATGAGTACCTCTTACATCATCAAACAATTCTATATTGATTTTTGATAGTTCTTCTATCGATTTATCATTCATCTCACCACTATTTACCTGCTGTGACAAAATATCCATATCTAAAATAAATTGCGCGGTTTTCCCAAAATATGCGCTAAACTCAGCACCTATCTTACATTGCTCACTTTGCGCACTTTCTATATTACAATCACTAGCAATCTCTTTAATCCTTTCAATTGCCAACTCATATCTTTCCTCTAAATTATCATTATACATAAAACTCCTATCCGTCCGCTTCGCAGACTTTTTAATCAGCATCACAAAAAATCATTTTATATGTTTCACATCGACTCCCACATATCCACTTCGCGGACATTTTTTCGAGATCGTGAAAAATACGCCTCTCATTTTTCACGTCGACTCCCATCCGCAATTATAATAAGGATGTAATAATCCCTTCACAACCGTACCCGGTGAATATTCGTTTATCCTTATTCATTTTACCGCAGACCGGCTGAAAGCAGCAAAGCTGCTTGAAGGAAAGGCAAGCAAAATGCATAAGAATAAATGAATATTCACCTCAACACCTCTACCTGGATTTTACCCTCCGCCCCTTTATAATCCCATCAGTAATACCCCTAGCATAAACACAGAAATAATTCCACATAACATAGAGCCGATTTTCGAGAGCAAATAAAACTTATCTTCTTCTTTGAAACTTATTAATCCTATAACACATCCAAATATCGCTAACATTGCGCTAGTAAGCCCAACACTTCCAAGTGCTACTCCGGCGTCACCATTTGCTCTAAATGACATTGATATACCATATATAAGAAGACACAATGATATTATGCCCAAGATTGTTGATATGGTACCACCAAGTGTTTCATTTTTATCTGAAAATTTATACTTCCTAAAAGGTCTCATGATTTGGATTTTTTCCTTTCTTTTACTGATTTCCATACAAAAAACATCAGGTAACCAATAATTCCACCTAATGTGTTTAAAATTATATCATCAACATCAAAGATTCCCACCTTAGACATGAGTTGTATCAACTCAATCGACAAAGTAAGCGCAAAAGTTAATACTGTAACTTTGCAAATTTTAAGTCTATTTTTCGTTAATATTGGAAGGAATATACCAAATGGTATAAATGCCACTATATTTCCAATTAAATTTGTAAATACAGAAGATACCCCCAAGTGTCCAGAATAGACAATAAATCTTCGGATTTCTTTGAATGGTGTAAGGTTATATCTATAATTCATCGCGCCAGAAGTTCTGCCTAACATATCAGCGAAGAATAGGAAATATATTAGAATACTAATATAAAGTATAAACGCTCCCAACTTTATCCATTTGAGGATTTTATCATTAATTTTCATATATCCCTCTTATTTTAGGTTAATTAAATTCGGTGAATTAAATACATTGAGTTGTTTAGAATAACGTATCTGATTTGTGTGAAAGAAGCCTTCCGCCATTTATGATAAGCATTACTCCAGAAACAATACTAAATACAATCAGAATAATTCCCATTACAAGAACAAGAAGCCTTCCACCATTTACAATCAGAATTATTCCAAAAACAATACCAAATATGATCATTATTATTCCCAGTACAAGACTCCATGTTCCAGTTGATTTTAATTTTTTATATAGTTTTTCAGTCATAATCTAGACCAACCTTTCGTATTATTTATATTTTTCATTTATATTGCTTGTCTAAAAGAAGATCACTTCTCTAATCTTCTTTTACTTTATGCCATATTTCTCATAATATTCATCAATTGCTACTTTAATTGTATCATCAATTATCACTTTACCTTTATATGGCTTATTATAAAGATGTTCGATTACTTCACCCATTGTTACAATGGCTGTTGTTTCTATACCATACAATCCTTTAATTTCTTCGAGTGCACTTTTTTCGCCTTTTCCGCGTTCCATACGATTAACAGAAACAACGAGACCAAGAACATCAACATTTCCTTGCGCCTTTACGATTGGGTAGGTTTCTTCTATCGATTTACCAGAAGTAGTGACATCTTCAACAATTACGATTTTGTCACCATCATTGATTGGGCTTCCCAAAAGGATTCCTGTATCACCATGATCTTTTACTTCTTTTCGATTAGCGCAATAGCGAATATCCTTGTCGTAAAATTCACTAATTGCCATTGCTGTTGCAACTGCCAATGGAATTCCTTTGTAAGCTGGTCCAAATAACACATCAAAATCCATTCCAAATTTATCATTAATTGCCTTTGCATAATATTCGCCAAGTTTTCTTAACTGTGATCCTGTTCTATAAAATCCGGTGTTAATAAAAAATGGTGTCTTTCGACCGCTTTTTGTGACGAAATCTCCAAATTTTAAAACTCCACAATCTACCATAAATTCAATAAACTCCTGTTTGTACTGCTGCATAATATCTTTATCCTCCTATTTATAAGGTTTCCCCTAATGACTTTCCCATTCATTCTCCATCTACACAGAAATTGAATAGAACTGTCCGATTATCTTTCTATAATATATCATATCCGACAGTTCATTTCAATAATTCTATAAAATAATGCAAATATTAAGTTTTAATTAATATTGTTTTCTAACCAATTATCAAGTAGTTTTTGTGCATATAATTTATCCCTACTACTTTCTCTCTCATAAATATTTATTCTTATATTCTTTAGTAATAAAATTCAACTACAATAGTTTGCTTTACCTCTGCACGGTCTTCACAAATTCCCCAAGTATAATTCATCTTCGACGTACTTTCTTACACCGCAAAAAATGGGCCTCTGCAGCAGAAGTCCATTTTTGATAATTTCACTTACGCGTAAGTAAATATAAATTAATAGCCTTTTTTAATTGTCTTTGAAAATTGTACACATCATTTCCAGTTGATCTTCTCATATATCTATGATATATGAGTGTCTCTACCTGTTATCATTATTATATTATAAATAAGTAACCTCTAATGGATTTCTATCAACTAACTTCTTGTAGCTATAATTAGGATATCCAACCATCACAGCAGCTGTTATAATTTTTGTTTCTGGGATATCAAATAATTTAGGCAGTGGAGATCCCTTAATTCCTGCACAATACTCTAAAAATCCAGCCCAACAAGTTCCAATTCCTATTGACGGAGCAAATAGTTCTAGGTAAGTTAAACATGATATAGAGTTACCTCTTCCACCAGAAAAATCTTTATCTGCAGTAGTTATAATCAAGTTTGGAGCACCTCTCAGTATTGAATCAACTCCATCTTCCCTATAACTTCTGATTAACCCTTTTAATGAATCCTTTAGTGGAGATTTCTCAATCATTCGAATCGTAAGTTCAGTTGCTTTTTCAACTATTTGCTTATCCTCAATCACAAGAAATGATATACCTTGACTATTACTTCCAGTAGGTGCAAATCTTGCAATATCTACTAATTTAGTTAATTCTTCCCTTGATACAGACTTATCTTGATAACTTCTTATAGAACGACGTGACCTTAGAAAATGTTCAGCCTGATCGCCATTTAATTTAGGAAAATCTTTTGCACCAACTTGTTTGTTTTTTGGTGTTTTACTATTATCTATAGCATCAACAGGGCATACTGCAACACAATGTCCACAGGAAATACAAGTGCTGTCTGCTACTTCTTCTGGCCCCTTTTGTCCCATTTTTAAAACAAATGATGGACATTCCTTAATGCACTGTCCACATTTAATACATTTTTCTTCATTTACAGTTATTATACCCATTTTGTTCATCTCCTATAAAATCACTCTACTATTTTTTCTATTCTTACTTTACTAATTCCATCTTTAAGTTTACTAAAATCTAATCTGTTATATTCTTGTTGGCTTGCAATTGCACTCATGATATTTTCATCTCTTGTTCAATTATATTTTCATATTCACTTCAAGTACAATATAATGAATTAGCATGTTGCCGATTGTATAAAACGATCCATAATTTCCATAACTTCCGGTTTCCAAAATGGATCGCCAAAGTGTACTGCCCCTGATATTTTTATCATTTCCACCTGCTTACCTGCATTGTTCAAAGCTTCATAAAGCATATCACTCTGACTTGGATCCACAATTGGATCGTTGGTTCCATGTAAAATCAGATATGGTGCTCTTGTTTTTTCTTCATTTATATAAGCAATAGGATTCGCTTGTTGAACGAGATCAGGAATTTCCAGAATATTTTTTCCACCAAAATACCTTCCTGCCGTAGAGCCTGCTGATGTATTGTCTCTAGGAGCCTGTGGTGTTTTCATTTTACTGATATCAGTGGGGCCAAACAAATCAATTACAGCCTTAATAGGTATATCCCCCATTTCAAGACTTTCGTCACTAAATTCTTGTAAATCTTTAGTCATTTCTGTCATGACTGCTGTATGTGCCCCAGAAGAATCACCAGCAATTACAATTTTCTCTATATCTGCATTATAATCCTTAGCATGTTCCATCATAAACCTGATTGCAGTCTTCATATCTTTTATCTGTGCAGGAAAGTGTGCAATTTCTGAATATCGATACTCAACAATGGCTATCACATATCCCATTTTGGAAAATTCCATTAAGTATGGCATGCTCTTTACCATTTTTTGCTTTCGCCATCCAGATCCCTGTACATACATTACTAAAGGATACAACACCCCATCACCATTATCTGGTGGAATAATAATATTCATATGTAATGGATATTGGTCCTTAACTGCATACTCAACACTATGTGCTGTACAAAATGTATTTTTTAAATCAACATTTAAAACCCTAATCATAATTATTCTCCCCTAAATCTCAAAAAGTCAAAAAACCGAACTTCTAAACAGATGTCCATAATCGACATTTACATTCTTATATTTATCTAACTGCCCCTATCAAATCTTTAATATCTTTGACGCCGTACTTCCTCATATAAGCTTCAATTCCTTCAACAACTTCAATCGTCGCATATGGGTTTGCAAAATTTGCAGTACCAACGGATACTGCGGTAGCTCCGGCTAAAATAAATTCTAGCGCATCTTCAGCTGTTGCGATTCCGCCCATCCCTATAATGGGCAATTTCACAGCATTTGCTACTTCGTATACCATTCTTACAGCAATTGGTTTAATGGCCGGACCCGAAAGTCCGCCTGTTTTGTTTGCAACTGCAAACTGTTTCTTATAGATATCAATCTTCATACCTGTAATCGTATTAATCAGAGAAAGTGCATCTGCACCGCCTGCTTCTGCTGCCTTTGCCATAACTGTAATATCGGTCACATTGGGACTTAACTTCATTATAATTGGTTGTTTTGCATGTTTTTTTACTGCTGCTGTTATTTGTTCAACAGCCTTTGGATCTTGTCCAAAAGCAATTCCACCCTCTTTTACATTTGGGCATGATATATTGATTTCTAATAAATCGACTGCTTGATCAGAAAGTCTTTCCACAACATCAATATAATCCTCTTCTGTTTTTCCACATACATTTACAATGATTTTAGTTTTATAACTTTGAAGGAAAGGCATATCTCTTTCAATAAATACTTCCATTCCAGGATTTTGGAGTCCAATTGCATTAAGCATTCCACCATACGTTTCTGCAATTCTTGGCGTTGGATTTCCCGCCCATGGGATGTTTGCGACACCTTTTGTTACGATTGCGCCAAGTCTATTTAAATCGACATATTCACAATATTCCATTCCCGAGCCAAATGTTCCTGAGGCTGTCATTACAGGATTGTTTAATTCAACTCCGGCCAAATTCACTTTCATATTCATTATATTTCGACCTCCTTTGAATTAAATACTGGACCTTCTTTACATACACGCTTGTTATACACATGTGAATGGTCATCAATTTCGATTGATTTACATACACATCCAAGACAAGCTCCTACTCCACACGCCATCTTTTCTTCCATTGATATATAGGCTTCAATATTATTTTCTTTTGCATATGCTTTGATTGCGCTAAGCATAGGTTTGGGGCCACATGCATAAATAATATCGCCACTAATATTATGTTCTTTGATTGCATCAATTACATTTCCTTTTGTTCCAATACTACCATCTTCAGTAGCGATTGTAACTTTTCCATATTCAGCAAATTCGCCATTTAAGAAAAGCTCATCTCTATATCCTAGCACAATATTTTTCTCACAATTTAACTGTTTTGCTAATTCAAGCAATGGAGGAATTCCTACTCCACCACCCAGTAATATAGCCTTTTTCTCAAAAAGCGTATACCCATTCCCAAGTGGCCCTTGAATATCAATCACTTCATCACTTTGAAATGTTGAAAACTCATCGGTACCCTTGCCTACTACTCTGTACACAATTCTAAGCTTACTTCCATCTATTTCACAAATACTAATCGGTCTTGGCAATAATCTCGAACCATCTTTTGAAAACACCGTAATAAACTGCCCCGGTTTTGCATTCTTTGCAATATCCTCTGTCTGAATCCACATACTATATACATCAGATGCTATTTTCTCCTGCTTAACCACAACTGCCTTTTCCTTAAACCCACTAGTCATCCTTATTCCCTCACTTATTTTTCTTCATCCAATTCACCTAATGTTATATTCTGTTATTTGTTTATTTGTTTATTTGTTCATTTGTTTCATGTCTCTTGTTTCTTGTCTTTTGTTTCTTGTCTTTTGTTTCTTGTCTTTTGTTTCTTGTCTTTTGTTTCTTGTCTTTTGTTTCTTGTCTTTTGTTTTTTATCTTTTGTTTTTTATCCCTTGTCTCTTGCCTTTTGTCTTTTCTCCACGCTTTAAAAAAGTACCCGGTGAATATGGATTTATAATGATAGATTTTGCGCAGACCGGCTGAAAGCAGCGCCCTATGCTGCTTGAAGGAAAGGCAAGCCAAATCCATCATTATAAATCCATATTCACCTCATATCTACTTTTTCAAAGCCCCCCTTATATCCTCGATCATGTCAAGGACAGCCCGCCTTGATGCATCAGCATAATTCAAGCCTCCAAAAGATGCATATTTTTCTTGTTTGTAAGCAGCTATAATTCCACGTGAACTGTTCACAATTGCACCAAGTCCATCTTCGTTAAAGTAAGGCGCTAAATCTTTTGCTGTTCCACCTTGTGCACCATACCCTGGAACTAAAATATATGTTTTAGGCATCAATTTACGAAGGATTTTTCCCATTTCCGGATAAGTTCCACCTACCACGGCTCCAATGTAGCTGTAGTCATTGCCCATGTGAGTTTCACCCCATCTGGCAACCTGCTCTCCAACTAGTTCATAGAGAGGCCTACCATCCACCAATTGATCCTGAAATTCTCCACTAGAAGGATTAGAAGTCTTAACCAAAACGAAAATCCCTTTGTTTTCTTCCTTACATACATCAATAAATGGATTGATTCCGTCAGACCCTAGATATGGGTTAACAGTGGCAAAATCTTCATTAAAAACACTGATTTTCTTAGTTCCTACCTGAACCTTACCTAAGTGTGCAATCGCATAAGCCTCTGAAGTAGAACCAATATCGCCTCTCTTTACGTCACCAATAACCACTAAATCTTTTGATTTACAATAATCAACAGTTTTCTGAAATGCCTTGAGGCCTTCAATTCCAAACTGCTCATACATCGCAATTTGTGGTTTGACTGCTGGGATAATATCATAAGTTGCATCAACAATACCTTTGTTATACTGCCAAATAGCTTCTGCTGCTCCTTCTAATGTTTCTCCATATTCAGAAAATGCTGCCTTAGTAATATGTTCTGGAATATACTTCATCATAGGATCTAATCCAACAACGATAGGGGCATCCAATTTTTTTATTTTATCAATTAATTTATTAATCATAATTTACGCAAATCCTTTCGATTTTTAATTTTTATTTTTCTTCTGCAGAATAAACGACCTCGCCTGCTACGATTGTAGCCATAACTTTGCCTTTCACTTTCTTACCATTAAATGGAGTATTCTTTCCCAACGATACAAATGTGTTACTATCGATTACATATTCTATATCTGGATTAATAATTGTAATATCTGCTATCTTACCTGGTAAGAGTGTTCCTTTATCAAGCCCAATGATTTTAGCTGGATTGTAACTCATCTTCTCTGCCATCTGCATTGGGGTAATATAGCCTGTATCAACAAGTGCTGTAATTGTAAGTGATACTGCAGTTTCAAGACCTGTAATACCAAACGGTGCTTCATCTAATGGCAAACTTTTTTCTGCTACGTGATGTGGAGCATGGTCTGTTGCTATAACATCTATAATATCATTCTTGAGGCCTAATCTTAAAGCTTCAACATCTTTTCTGCTTCTGAGTGGTGGATTCATCTTAAAATTTGCATCATCACTTGTAATATCGTCTTCTGACATTGTGAAATGATGTGGACACACTTCTGCCGTTACTGGAAGTTCCTCCCTCTTGGCAAGCGCTACCATTTTAACACTATCTTCTGTTGAACAGTGACACAAATGCAACTGTGCTCCTGTATTCTTTGCTATCAAAATATCTCTTGCAACAATAGTATCTTCAACAATATTCATAATTCCATATACACCAAGTTCTTTGGCTTTATCTCCTGCATTCAAAACTCCCCTAGCAGCAAGATCTTTGTCTTCACAATGTGCAAAGACAGGAACACCAACTTCTGCTGCAAGTCTCATCGCTTGTCTACATACTCTGGCATTCATTACTGATTTACCATCTTCACTAAATGCAACTGCGCCATTTTTATAAAGTTTTTCAATATCAGTTAAAAATTCGCCTTCTTGTCCCGCTGTAATCGCAGCGATTGGAAGAACGTTTATCTTCGATACTTCTTTTGCTTTATCCATCACAAATTTCAAAGTGTCCAAGTTATCTACTACTGGTCTTGTGTTAGGCATTGCACACACTGTTGTAAATCCGCCTTTTGCGGCAGCTCGTGAACCTGTACGAATTGTTTCCTTGTGTTCAAATCCTGGTTCTCTAAAATGGACATGCAAATCAATCAGTCCTGGCATAACAAAGCAACCAGTTGCATCAATTATATCATCTACTTCATCAATTAATTTTTTTTCAACTTTTTTAATTATTCCATCTTCAATTAATACATCATAAATACCGTCTTTTTTTGTTGCAGGATCTAAAACTCTGCCATTTTTAATTAAAGTCTTCATTTGCATACCTCTATCTTCCATAATACTAATTGTATTTTAACACAAGATTACTATATTTCCTAATCTAATTTGTTGCATATTCTAGCATTTCTTTGAGTTCATCAACATCAAATGTGTAATTTTTACCACAGAAATGACAGTTCACCTCTATTGGCTTACCCTCCTCAATAATCTCTTGTATTTCTTTCTTGCCAATGCTAACAATTGCTTTTGAAACACGATGCTGCGAGCAATTGCAGTGAAATTGGGTGGGGATTTTACTGAGGATTTTCAAATCAAATTCTCCAAGTATTTCCTCAAGAATCATCTCTGGTGTCATTCCATCTTCCATCATTTCTGTTACTGACTTTATTTCATTAATTTTCTTTTCTAGCTTATCAATTACTTCTTCCTCAGCATCTGGTAACAATTGAATAATAAACCCTCCAGCTTGCTTCACTGTATTATCCTTTGACATTAGCACACCCAAAGCAACAGATGATGGCACCTGTTCACTGGTTGCATAGTAGTATGTTAAATCTTCAGCAATCTCGCTGGTTATAAGAATTGTCTGTCCCAAATATGGTTCTTTTAGCCCAATATCTTTGATGACGCTTAAAACACCAATTCCCAATGCTGTAGCAACATCTAGCTTGCCATTTTTATTGGCAGGAATAATAACTTCTGGATTCTTAACATATCCTTTTACATTTGCTTTCGCATCAGCGGTTACTGTAAGTCCTCCAATTGGTCCATCACCTTCTATCTGAAGTGTCAGTACATCGGTGTCACTTTTCATCATACTTCCCATCATGGAACCTGCTGTCAATAATCTTCCTAATGCTGCTGTCGCCACTGGACTCGTATTATGAATTGCTCTTGCCTCTTCTACTAAATCTTTAGTTGTTGCTGCAAATGCTCTAATCTGATTATTTGCCGCTGTCGCTCTAATAATATAATCACTCATCAATTTTTCCTCTTTTCTGAATTTAAATTCTCGTATTTTTTTCATTTTCTATTTTTTCCTTGACCACAAAATATATTCTTTCACTATTCTTTGTAGGTGGATTTTGCGTAAATGCATCATATATATTCACTAATTCTAGCCCCGATACGGCTAATGATTTCATAACTTCCTCTATTGTATAACCACGTTGAATATGCGTCTCTTTATATTTTCTGAAAAGTCCGTTTTTTTCCTCTACAAATATCGCCATTTCATATTCATTGATTGACTCGTCTTCATAATAGTAATTGTCCCAAATAAACGCAGCATTTTCACGGTTTTCAGCGATTGTATTTTCGCCTAAAATATCTCTATAAAAATATTGTGTCTTCATATCAAATATAAAAACTCCATTCACATCTAATGCTTCTTTTACGCATTGAAAGACCTCTGAGAGTTCATCTTCTTCTATTATATAGTTCATAGAATCACAAACACTTACAATCGCCGAAACTGGAGTTGGAACTGCAAAATCACGCATATCCTGTAATGTATATATGATGGAATCTGCATTTTGAGATTCGTCTAATTCATCTGATTCCTCTGGTTCTTCTGGTTCTTCTGGTTCTTCTGATTCCTCTGATTCCTCTGATTCTTCTGGTTCTTCTGGTTCTTCTGACTCCTCTGATTCCTCTGATTCTTCTGATTCCTCTGATTCCTCTAGTTCCTTTGGTTCTTCTAATAGTTCCAAATTCTGTGAATTTTCACATTCTTCATGTTCTTCACATTCTTCATGTTCTTCACCGTCTTCAAGTTCTTCACAGTCTTCATGTTCCTCACAATCTTGTCGCTCTTCACATTTACTCATGTTTCTATATTTTTTACTACTTGCAATCATCAACATTTCTTGTGAATTATCTATTCCAATCATT
>Ga0302165_10000689_pt1 | contig 12081 bp, 9 predicted proteins | sample I_Fen_E3_2_FD_193499 | JGI IMG/M metagenome (GOLD analysis project Ga0302165, IMG submission 193499) | Peat permafrost microbial communities from Stordalen Mire near Abisko, Sweden - I_Fen_E3_2 | ecosystem: Environmental > Terrestrial > Soil > Wetlands > Permafrost | place: Sweden: Abisko... | reverse complement strand
ATTCCAACTTACTCACAGGCAGCTACTGGATCAAATCACTGAAATGGCACTCTCGGTCAAAGCAAATGAACAACTGGCTGGCAGAATCGCCCATAAATTTAAGATGAAGAATACAACGGGATATAGCCTTAATGCCTTGATTGATTTTACCGACCCGTTTGATGTGATCGAACATCTTCTGATTGGCTCCGAAGGAACTTTGGGCTTTATATCCGAAATTACCTATAAAACGGTTGTCGAGCATCCCTTTAAAGCCAGTTCATTAATGATCTATCCGGATATTGAAAAAGCATGCCGGGTTGTTTCGCTACTTAAACCGGCACCTGTAGCTGCAGTTGAACTGATAGACAGAGCCGGGTTGCGATCGGTAGAGGATCAGACTGGTGTGCCGGATTATCTGAAAACATTGAATCCCTATGCCTGTGCCATTCTGGTTGAGACGCGTGCAGGCAATGTGGAAGCACTGAATCGACAAATGAACGATATACTTGATGTCATTCAGGTTATTGAACCTGAAAAACCTATTGTATTTACCTCTATTGCTTCCGAATATGCCTTGCTGTGGAATATCCGCAAAGGGTTATTCCCATCGGTAGGAGCTATGCGTAAAACCGGAACAACCGTTATCATTGAAGATGTGGCTTTTCCTGTATCAAGGCTGGCAGAGGCAACCCTTGATTTACAAAAGCTATTCAAGAAATGGGATTATCAGGAAGCAGTTATTTTCGGACATGCATTGGAAGGTAACCTGCATTTTGTATTTACACAGGATTTCGGGAGCCAACCTGAAATAGACCGGTATAGCAGGTTTATGTCTGATGTATCCGAAATGGTTGTTTCAAAATATGATGGATCGCTCAAGGCTGAACATGGTACCGGTCGTAATATGGCGCCGTTTGTTGAAATGGAGTGGGGAAAGGAAGCCTATGAACTGATGAAACGTATTAAACATATTTTTGATCCGAATAATTTACTGAATCCGGGTGTGATTTTAAATAATGATCCGGAAGCACATCTTAAGAACTTAAAGCCAATACCTGCTGCCAACGAGAAGATTGACAAATGCATAGAATGTGGTTTCTGTGAGCCATCGTGTGTTTCTGCTGAACTGACATTAACTCCCCGACAACGAATCGTGGTATATCGCGAAATGGTGTCCCTGGTCAACAACGGGCATGAACCTCATTTAGCTGCTTCACTCGCTAAGAATTTCAACTACGAAGTAAATGAAACGTGTGCTACCGATGGGCTTTGTGCCATAAGTTGCCCGGTAAAGATTGATACAGGGAAATTGGTTAAAATACTTCGTACTGAAAATATCGGACGTAACCAGCATTGTGCCGTATGGGTTGGAGACCGTATGGGAACAGTCACATCATTTGTCCGTTCGGCACTCACAGTGGTAGGTGTATTTCATTCGATACTTGGTACTCCGGTTATGAAAGCCGTATCAGGGGGAATTCGAACTCTATCTGCTAACAAAGTTCCTATGTGGAACCCATATATGCCACATGGAGCCAAAGCGATTAATATTCATCCACAACAACCTTCAAATTTACCACACAAAGCAGTTTATTTTCCATCATGCATCAACCGTTCAATGGGTGTTTCGGCCGAACATGCAAAGGAAAAAGATCTTTCTGAAATAATGGTGAAACTAATGAACAAGGGTGGATATGAAGTGATCTATCCTGATAACCTGAACAATCATTGCTGTGGCATGGCTTTTTTAAGCAAAGGTTATACGGAAGCCGGACTTAAAAAATCGAATGAACTGGAAGCTGCATTGCTTAAGGCCAGTGCAAATGGAAAATATCCTGTATTATGTGATATGAGTCCCTGCCTGTATACGATGAAAGAAAATATGGGAACAAAACTGAAATTGTATGAACCTGTAGAGTTTATAATGGAATTTTTGCTTCCCAACCTGGTGATAACGCCATTGTCGGAGACCATTAATGTTTTTCCGGTTTGCAGTACTAAGAAGATGGGTATGGAAGATAAACTGGTAATGTTGGCTGAAAAATGTGCATTAGGTGTTTTTGTTCCCCAGACTAATTGTTGTGGCTTTGCCGGTGACCGTGGGTTTACATTCCCCGAATTGAACGAACATGGCTTACGGGATTTAAAGAACCAAATACCTAAAGAGGTTAAGTTTGGTTACTCAACAAGCCGTACCTGTGAAATAGGGTTAAGCCTTCACTCCGGCATTTCCCATCAATCCATCGTGTACCTTGTTGATCGGGTTAGCAAGTCAAAATTGGTACAAAAAATAATGTTATAATGGAGTATTTGATTACATATATCTTGACGAACTTATAAGAGAATGTATTCATAGCATAGTGCATCTAAAGTCTGTTATCAGTTTTAGATTAAAGATAGCCCGATTGATTTTAATCATGAAAATCAGTCGGTTTTTTATTTCAAATAAGTTTCAGTATCTTTGTATATAAAAACTAATATATTATTCGTAATATGCAAAAAGAAGATATAAGAGCTCAAATGTTAGCTGATAAATTCATAATCTCTGAGTCTAATCCTACTGCAATAGCTTCTTCTATTGCTTTAAGGGTTAAAAGAAACCGTCTGGAACTTAACCTGACACAAAATGCTTTGGCTTCACGTTCAGGAGTTAGTTTTGCCAGTTTACGCCGTTTTGAAAATACAGGTGAAATATCGCTAAAAAGTCTTTTAATGATTGCTATTGCATTGGATTCGACTGAAGAATTTGCTTTGCTTTTTTCATCCGGAAAATATAAGACGATTGATGATGTCCTGACTTTAAATGAACCAAGGACTAAGAAGCGGGGACGCATAAATTAAAGGACTATCATGGCAATTCAATCTATAAACAATATACGGATACTGGATGTGATGCTTTCAGGAGTAAAGGTAGGTAAGTTGGCACTAACTCCCGATAAACTTTGTGCTTTTGAATATGATGCTGAATATATCAATTCGGGAATTTCTGTTTCACCTTTCTTTCTTCCATTGCAGTCCGGTGTTTTCGTAGCAAGGCGAGATCCGTTTGACGGTAATTTCGGTGTCTTCAATGATAGTCTGCCTGATGGGTGGGGTAGCTTGATACTCGACCGTTATTTGAAAGAGCAAGGAATTAATCCCTATAGTTTATCCCTTTTAGACAGGCTAAGCCTGATTGGTAAGTCAGGACGAGGAGGGTTGGAATATATTCCTGACAATAGTATTTTAAAGGATTATGAAATTGTAAACATTGATTTGTTGGCAACTCAGGCTGCAAGAATACTAAATTCTGACTTTTCGGGTGGTTCGCTTGAACATCTTTACCGTTATGCGGGTTCATCTGGTGGAGCACGACCAAAAGTGTTTGTAACAATTGAAGGCGTTGATTGGTTAATCAAGTTCAACGCTTCAAATGACCCGTATAATGTTGGTAAAATTGAGTATGATTATTCTTTACTTGCAAAAGATTGTGGAATCGATATGCCTGAGACCAAACTCTTTGAAGGTAAGTATTTTGGAGTAAAACGTTTTGATCGTGATATCAACATGAAACATCATGTCATAAGTGCGGCTGGTTTGTTAAATGCCGATTACCGTATTCCAAGTCTTGATTATTCGATATTATTAACTGCATGCTTTAAATTAACCAGAAATATCGAAGAGGTATATAAACTCTATAGGCAAATGGTTTTCAATATCCTGATAAAAAATATGGATGATCATGCAAAGAATTTTTCTTTTATGCTGAAAAATAATACGTGGCAACTGTCACCTGCCTATGACTTATTACCAGGTGGAGGTTTTAACGGCTTTCATACTACTACCATTAACGGGCAAGGTAGTCCGGTATCAAAAGATATATTTGCTGTTGCTGACATTATTGGACTTCAAAAACGACGTGCTAAAGAGATATATGATGAGCTTTTTGAAAAGTGTCGATCAGCTGGTTTCTAAATCGCATTTCAGCTTTTAATACCATTAGCAACACTGTAAGATTTATTTTCTTTAAAGTGTGAGCACGTCTCATCATTCATTTCAATCCGAATGATTATCTTTGCACCTTAAATTCGAAAGAACGTATGGAACCAGTACTCAACGAGCCCAAAAAGTTATATAACGAACCTATGCATACCTGCGAGCATATTCTGAACCAGACCATGGTTCGTATGTTTGGTTGCTCAAGGTCTATGAATGCACATATAGAAAGGAAAAAATCCAAGTGTGACTACATTCTTCAGCAGGCTCCAACTGAAGAACAGATTATAGTCTTGACAAGTAAAGTGAATGAAGTAATCGATCAGCATCTTCCGGTAACAATTGATCTTATGCTAAGAGACGAAGCCTGCAAACTGGTTGATCTTTCCAAACTACCTGCCGATGCTACTGATACTTTGCGTATTGTGCGGTTAGGAGACTATGATGCATGTGCTTGCATTGGCCAGCACGTTGAAAACACTTCAGAGTTAGGACATTTTGAAATAATAAGCCACGATTACGAAGAAGGACGCTGGCGTGTAAGGTTTAAGCTGGTGTAATAATCGGTCTATCGATCAAACCTCAAAATGGACGAAGTACTTTTGAGTGTTTTCTTAAAAAGGTCTTTTAATAATTTAAAGAAAACACTTTTGTGTCCTTCGGACAACAAAAGGTTTGATACACAACAAAAAGGTTTCTCAACAATGCAATACTCTTATAATCAATTTTTATTTTCTCTATGACAACCGAACCTACCGATCAACCGGTCAATAATAACCCACCTTTAGCTCCACGTAGAAGCCTAAGTGCCCGCTTTTTTCGTTTTATCCGAAACCTGATTGTTCTTTTTTTTATTATCAGCATTGTATGGGTTGTCCTGGGCCTTTTCCTTCCTGTATTTATTACTCCGCTCATGGTAATTCGTTCTGTTGAGCAAATAGCGCAGGGTGAATTTCCCAGGAACAGCAAACGGTGGGTGTCGATTGATGACATCTCACCAAATATGATACAGGCAGTAGTAGCCTCGGAGGATAACCTGTTCATGCAACATCATGGTTTTTCGTTTGAGAGCATGAGCAAAGCTTTTGAACATAATCTTCGTGGCAAACGTATCCGCGGTGGCAGTACCATTTCGCAGCAAACCGCTAAGAACGTATTCCTGTTTCCTAACCGTTCGTATATCCGCAAAGGGCTCGAAGCTTATTTTACTGTTCTGATTGAAATAGCATGGCCCAAGAAACGCATCATGGAAGTGTACCTGAATGTGATTGAAACGGGTGATGGTATATATGGGGTAGAAGCAGCTTCCCAGGAATATTTCGGTATTCATGCTTCCCGGTTAAGCCGTAAGCAGGCTGCTACCATTGCTGCCTGTCTGCCTAACCCCCGGCGTTTTAATGCAGGAAGCCCTTCCGGCTATATTCAACGACGTAGCTCAAAGATTGCAAGTTTAATGGGCAAAGTGGAGCAGGTTAATTTTAACAGGAAGAGTGTATCCCCTGTAAAACATAAGCACAAACACCGACACAAAACATATGAATCGAATAATTGAATACCAGGATTGGGGACTGGTGGAGTACAATGAAGCCTGGGCTAAACAGGAATCACTCTTTTCCACCTCCATTGAGAAGAAAATGCAGGAACTTCCAACAGACAATTACCTCGTTTTTTGTGAACATCCACATGTCTATACCCTTGGTAAAAGCGGTGATGAACAAAATATGCTGTTGAACATGATTCAGTTGCAGGCTAAACATGCCACTTTTGTACATTCCAACCGGGGAGGTGACATAACCTATCACGGTCCGGGACAGGTGGTAGGCTATCCGATCTTTGATTTGGCTAATTTTGAACTCGGACTCAAACAATATATTTTCAGGATCGAAGAAGCCATTATTCAAACACTTTCCCTGTACCGGATTCCTTCCACCAGGCTGGAAGGTTCAACGGGTGTATGGTTGGATGTTGGAGAGCCTGCCTGCCGTAAAATCTGTGCCATTGGGGTGCGTAGTTCCCGCTATGTAACGATGCACGGTTTTGCATTGAATGTCAATACCCAACTGGAATACTTCAGTTATATCAATCCCTGCGGATTTATCGATAAAGGAGTTACCTCCATGGAAAAAGAACTCAGTGGAAAGGTAGATATGGATGAACTTAAAGTCAGGTTAAGAGAATGTATTGAAGAACAGTTTAGTCGGTAGTTTTTAGTAGGTAGTAGGTAGTTTTTAGTAGGTAGTTTTTAGTAGGTAGTAGGTAGTTTTTAGTAGGTAGTAGGTAGTAGGTAGTAGGTAGTAGGAAGTCGGTAGTCGGGAGTTGGGAGTCAAGAGAAAAAAGTAAGTAGTCCGAAAAAATATGTACCTTTATTTTCAATAGATAATACCATTACCTACGAATTTAATATTTCATTAGTCTTTGGGATTATTTATTTATATCCTTTTTTTAATGAAAAATATATCCGATAAATAACTTCATTCCTTTCTGGAAATTAATCTTATAAATACACCTGCTTATTATTACTGACTACTTCGTTTTCTACCGACTACCTACTACCTACTAAAAACTACCTACTATTCCGCCGCTTTCTGAATTACTTTCTGTGCTTCCACTTCTGCCTTTGCATTAATATCCGCTGCTTTTTTAGTGGCTTCATCCAGTATCTTATTTGCTGTAACCTGTGCAATCTTTTTGGTAATCGGATTCGACGCTTTTGCCACAAGCTGGTCGCTTTGTGACTGTGCATCTGATATCAGTTTATCACTCAGTTTATGTGCTTCACTTCTAATCCGGTCGGCCTGGTCCTGTGCTGTTTTTAAAGCAGCATCTTTTTGTTTTCGGATTTCATCGGTGGCTTTAGCCTTAGCTGCATCAACTTGCTTGTTTACTTCAGTGGCAATCTTTGCCTTAGCCTCGCCTGCCAGATTATTTAGAATACCTGTGAAATCCAGTGAGACTTTCGGCTTTGTGAATGTTCCTCCGATTTTCATATTTACCGTTGAGAATTTTCCTAAATTAAATTTATCAGGCAATTGCACATTGCCTGCGTAGGCAATGGATTTATCTAACCCTGTCGATCCTCCCAGATTCATTTTTATTCCACCCAAACTTATATTAAATGGTTTGGTATTTAGTTTTCCATCTTTGATAGTGAAGTTAAGCGCTACATCCTTTATGTTTGGATTAGAAAGATCCGGACGTTTCAACGTTGAAGCCAGTGTTGTAAGGACTTGTACATTCGACAGTCCAACCGATTTGGTGGAAAATGATCCATTCCCGGCAAACGAAGTCAAATCAGGCATCATATCGTTTTGCAACAAGGAATTGAATGCAAATTTAGTGGAGAACTTCCCGGTGGCATTGCTGAAAATGGGTACTATTTTTTGTAGTGTTTCCACCTGACTGAACACTTCTGTGAAGACAACATCGTTGATATTCAGGTCGAAGTTTACATTTGGCTTTTTGGGATTGTTGGTGCTGTACACTCCATTCAGGGTCATGTTACCCCCAAAAGCCTGTACGCCCATGTTCTGAAATTTCACATCCCCGTCGAGTACCCTCAATATCCCTTTGGCATTGGTGAAATTCATTTTTCCGTAAACCAGTTGTTTGAAGTCTGATTGCATGGTAAAGTCTATGTTCTTTGGTACTACAAATACTGTTAGTTTTGTGCTGGTAGCATCAGGCTTTGTGTTGGCCTGTGACATAAAATCGCTTACATTGAAATAGTTCGATTGCAAAGCCAATTGACCTTTGAGCGTCTTTTTCTGCAAGGCGTATGCTACGAAGTTCTCGAGCCTACCGATTGCCGATATATCATTGGGTCCTATTTTGATTTTCAGGGTTGCCAGGTTTACATACTGGTTATTGAAAAGCATGCTGGCTTTGGTGATCGATATGTCCTGTGGCAATGAACTCATTTTGGCAATCATATCGGTGATTGTCATGTTGCCTCCGAATTTAAATTTGTCGTATTGATTTTTCTCGTAGTACGACATCCGGCCACTCAAATCAAGATTCATATCGAGTATTCCACTAAGTTTGGTGTCCTTTGATAGCGGATATAGTTCTTTGATATTCCCTAAATTCACCTTCCCGATTGCTTTCATCAACAGTTCGGGGTCGGACATGGGATACGCAATCCGCAGTTGGGCTGTAAATGGATTCCCTCCCATCAGGAACGAAAACTTCGATATATCAATCAGTGTTGCATCCAGTGTCTTGCCCGGGTTTGAGATCTCTGCGGCTATATTGATGTTTTGCAGTTGTTTGGGTAATTTTGGATATTGAAACCATCCGTTCACTGCTGTGAGTTTGAAATCGAATGCCGGATAGTTGTCACCAATCATTTTTCCCTTCATAAAACCGGTCATTGCCACATTCCCCCCTGCCTTGACTCCTTCGAATGAGTTGGCATAAATAGCCGGTATCATGGATAATATCGCCTTAAAATCTACTTTCTCTGCATTCAATTTTAAATCCATATCATACCCGTTGTCCAGTATTTTCACCCATCCTGTAAATGAAAACGGGATGGCATTGAGTCGGGAGGCATTCTTGCTGAAGGTAAAGATCATACGATTCATATTCGCATTGATATCCGCATCCAGTTCGGCATCGGCATTGGACAAATAGGCGATACCATCCATCACGTAGTTGATTTTTTCCACTGTCGTGTGTGTCAACAACAACGAACTGTCAGCAGTCAGATCACCGCTGGTGGTATGGTTTAGGTTTCTGATTTCAGCTTTCATCTTACCCTGTTCATCCCAATACACGATATCGGCATTTTTAATTACAAAATCCTTTAGCTTCAGGTTGAACTTGCTGGCGGATGTATCAGGATGTTGAAGGGTAGTGTCCTTTTTCATAATGTTCCAGTTCGCTTTCCCGTTAGCCAGCACATGTGCCAGTACTCGGGAGTCACTAAACTGCATTTTTTTTATTTCATATCCTTTATTCGAAAACAAACTCTTCAGGTTCAATACCAGATCTACCTTTTCGCACGATAGCAGCGTGTCTTTGGCAAACTCATTCACTCCCACAATGTGCAACTTCCCTACACGCACCGTTGCATTCGGGAAATGTCGTATAAAACTTAAACTAAAATCATCAAAATCCACCCGGGCAATCAATTTTTTATTTACCTGCTCTATGGCCAGTGTCTTTATTTTTCCACTAAACGCGAACGGTAATACCAGTAACGCAGCAAACAATACTCCAAAAACCGACAGGCCAATGATCAGGCCTTTTTTTACTTTTGTATTCATATGGATTTGAAATTTTAGGATATTTTATATCAACAAAATAATAATGCTACTTGTTCATGAATTAGTGTTTTCAAATTTAGTAAATTCGGTACAAATTAGTGCCTGTGCTACTTATTGTGTCGTTAACATTGTCAGTTCTTCATCCCTGTTATTTCTTTATGACTCACTCCAACTAGTATGTATAATTGGTGAAAACAGTTTCTTAAAATTTACTGTTGGAAGGGAAATGGCATAATATTACTGAATTATTCGAATTCTACTCCACTAAATTCAGCCTTTATTTGTTCAAGGTTGAGAGGGGGTTGCCTGGGGGTTGCCTGGGGGTTGCGAGGGGGTTCGGAGGGGTATACCTCATTGAACCCTCATTGAACCCTCACTTAACCCACTCTGAAGTATGAATAAATGGCATGGAAGTTAACGTTATTTATAAATAACATTTTATGTAAATACTTTGTTTTAAGTTAGTTGTTCGTAGATTTCATGACCTTTACTTCAAGTCAAATTCAATTGTTTTTCGAAAAATAATCGATCAATGGTAAAATATTTGCCAAGATATCCCTTATTGTAAAGATCATATTCACACGTATTAAAATGTAATTGTTTAACATTAATTTACAGCTAAAGTTTTTGCATAGATCAAACTAGTTATGTTTCCTTTTAAATAATACCTCCTTGAATTTATAAATATGCATTTTGAATTTAACCTGAAGGTTATAAAAGGTTATTTGAAAAGTGGTATCAACAAATTTATTTATATTTGTATAGTGGTTGCCGGCAATATTTGGTATTGCTTGTTGTTAACTGCATTGACCTGGGATATGACTGCATTTCACCGATTGCTCCTGTTGGGGATCATTATTTTCATGCCTGTTTTTGGACTTGGTGAAGCAAAGCTGAAGATAGACAACCGGAGTGTGGTTTTTGGAGAGACCGACACTTACAAGGCTACCTGGGGAATTTTTACCATTGGAAGTGCTGTTTCAAAGATTGACAGGACGCTATACCGGGTAGGTCAGGCGGTCTGTTTTAAAATAGATATATCAGGACAGACCAACGGGATAGCAAAGTTGTTTTACGTGCACGACAAATGGACTTCCTTTATCGATACCGCCAGCATTCTCACCCACAAATCTTCCCGAAGCATTCGTGAAGGAAAGTATGAACTGGATGAACAGATACACTTTGACCATATAAACAAAAAGGCGGAAGTGAAGGTGTATGATAAAAAATCAAAGTCTTTTGTACTGAAAAAGCTCTATGATACGCCCGAAAACATTCGGGATGTAATTGCCGGGTTTATGGTGTTCCGTCTGGTGGACCTATCAAAATATAGGAAAGGGGAGATATTTACCATAAACGGTTTTTATGAAGATGAAGGCTACCAGATCAACGTGATCTACCTCGGGGAAGAATGCATTAAGACTGACAAGGGATATATATCATGTTATAAAGTAAAACCCATAGTTCCAAAAAACCATGTATTTAACGGACGGGATGCAGTAAATGTGTGGCTATCGGCAAATAAAATGAAAACTATTGTACGTATTAAGGTGAAAATGTTTGTAGGGAATGTGCAGATTGATTTGCAGAAATAATAGATTCATTTATTGAAACGGTGTTGTTTCTTCAGATTTCAGTTAAATAAACAATCTTCATGGTCAATGAAAAAAAACTGAATTATCGGTTTGATAAAATATTTTTAGTCGGTAGATACATTATTTCATTCAAAACAGGGTCGGTATTTAACAATGAACTTTACTCCCGTGTGCCAATAAGTAGGATTGAAGAAGGAGATTTGATTTATTCCTCTAAAAATGATAATTTATTTTCTGTCAAAAGCTCTTTTTGTTCAGCGATTTACGGTTATTTTATGTTTTATAACAGAAAAAAGAGTCGGATAAGTTTGGTTTGTATGGATAAAGCGACTACTTTTGCACCCGCTTTAAGAGAGAAGCGCGGTTCAATTCATAATTTATAGTTCATAATTTATAATTGAAATTATTTTTGAAAAAGCTTGGTAGTTCGGAAAAAAGCACTACTTTTGCAGCCGCTTTAAGAGAGAAGCCAGGGACTAAATTTACTGTTTAATTATATACTATTTACCATTTGAAAGAACGGTAATTTAGTAATAAAAAAAGTTTAGTTTTATTTTTAAAAAAGCTTGGTAGTTTAGAAAAAAGGTTTACCTTTGCAGCCGCTTACAGAGATAAAGATTTTACTAAAAGAATTGAAATTAACTAACTGAATAAAAAACAGTTATCCGATGAAAATGACGTTAGATTACCGAATGAAGCTGACTATAAAAAAGAAAAACTTTATCAATAAAGTTTGGTAGATTGGAAAAAAGCATTACCTTTGCAGCCCGTTTGAATTACAAACAACGAAAGCGGAAAACGAAACAAACAGTTATTTAATCGAAGCGCGATTAACGATACCAAAAACAAACAACAAATTATTTAACCGGGAGCGGTTTCATAATAACAATAGAAGTCTTGCAAAACAAATGCACTGTGAAGTGCACTCTCCAAGTTCCCCTTTAGGGGTTAGGGGTTTTACAAGCGTCGATCTTTGAGAATACATGAACAACAAATAATGTAGTATAAGAAAAGGGAAATTTTTTTTTATGCCACGTCAATTTTCTACAATAAATTATTAGAGATAGCATCCGAGCAAAAATTACAAGATACAACGAAGAGTTTGATCCTGGCTCAGGATGAACGCTAGCGACAGGCCTAACACATGCAAGTCGAGGGGCAGCACAATGGTAGCAATACTATGGTGGCGACCGGCGCACGGGTGAGTAACACGTATGCAACCTACCTGTAAGAGGGGAATAACCCGGAGAAATTCGGACTAA
>Ga0302165_10000687_pt1 | contig 12084 bp, 9 predicted proteins | sample I_Fen_E3_2_FD_193499 | JGI IMG/M metagenome (GOLD analysis project Ga0302165, IMG submission 193499) | Peat permafrost microbial communities from Stordalen Mire near Abisko, Sweden - I_Fen_E3_2 | ecosystem: Environmental > Terrestrial > Soil > Wetlands > Permafrost | place: Sweden: Abisko... | reverse complement strand
TCCTCCACTATTACCTAATTCTGATTGATAAGTCCATGCAACTGTACCTATATTGGCTGGATCTGCATCAATTTGTCCAGAATTAATAGCCGTTAAGTTAGCTAATTTAGCAGCATAATTTGTACGAGAAGCTAGTGCTCTATCTGTAGCATCCATGCCATTATCTTGCAATCTTAACCAATCATCCATACAATATCCTATTAAAGAAGCAGAATATTGAAAGTTCCACCAATTCTCTCCACATATTGTGGTTGGATTAGCATAATGGTACCAAATTGGCTGAATACCACGATCTGCTCTTGTCTTCTCATCAATCTTTTTCATCATTTCTTTATTATTCTGTAATTTCGCCAAAGTATAAACAGCTTCTTCACCTGTATTATCATAGCTGTATTCAGAACCATATGGATATTTTTGCTGACTAAACTTTACATACTTTTCATTCATTATGTCACGAATATCTTGTGCTTCTTTATAATATCCTTCTTTATCTAAAGCAGCTATAATATCTGGAGTTGTAGACTCTCCCATTAAACCTGTATCCCAGTTATAAGATATATCCTTACCATACAATGCTTTTAAAACGTTATATGATCTTAGCAAATAAGTATCTTTCTTTTCTTTATAAGTAGTTATATCCGGATACTTACTTGCTACCTTATACATAGAGAAATAAGTATTATAAACATGAGGATATGCATAACCTCGATAAACACCTTGCCCAGTATTATTAGGTTCATTATCTAACCAATCATTTACTCTATAATCTTCATGATGTTCCCTCATAAGTCCATTCCAAATTGCAGTGTCTAAATAATTATCTACTGCTTCAATTTGCGATTTTACTGGCAGGTAAACATTCTTTTCTGCTAAATATTCACCATGAGTGAATCCCCAGTCATCACCCCAGCCCATGTATCCATCATATATTCCACGAACCTTTTTGGTATCCATCATCCAGTCATCAAAAATTCTATCTTCGGTTTTACCTGGTACATTTAACTGAGTTTTTTTAGTTACAAAATCTGCATGAAGATTTAAAGCATCTTCTGCTTTATCCATAGCATAAAACTGTAAGGTAGTTACCTTTTCTTTTCCTAAATCATCTAAGTAATGAACCAAAACATAATTTGCTCCAAGATCAGTTAATTTAAGATTAAATACATGGTATTGTTCTCCATTGACCATCTCAGTTTTATCGTAGGAAACACTGGTTCCTTCATTCTTTGTGCATAACTGCTTATTGGAAACAGAGTTTTGTAATCCGTCATAAAGCTGTGTTTCATGAGAACATTTCATCTCAACATCTGTAATATTATTAATAGCAGCGCTACTCTTATAATTATACTTAGTATGCAGATAGAATTTTGCATTCATATCTTTAGAAAATGCCATTCCTGGAACTGCTACAGCATCAATAATTCCATTGTTATAAAGTTCACTTTTCATTACTTTATCATTTTGCACTGGTGTAAAATTAAATGAGTACTCTTTACTTTCACCAGGTTTTAAGGTTAATTCTGTATTTGGCAGATAGCTACTGCCTGTTTGTTTAATCACATTAGAATGAATATAAAATACATTTAATCCATTAGCCCAGCCGCCTTGGTCTTGTGCCCATACAGATCCTTCATGACCATTATTAGTTCTCCAGTGATCTTGATATTCTAATTTTGCACCTGTCGATACATTAGGTTCAAACAATAAGAATCTTCCTTGGCCGCTTGGTCTAGTAGCATATATATAAGAAGAGTCCTGGCCAACAAAAGAGTGATCAATTACTCTAGTCTCATAAAGCAATTCATCTTGATACTGTGGTGTGAAATATTCATTAAAAGTCATTGGAAGTCCAAAATCTCCAAAAGTAAGAGACTTGCTTGCCTCGGTATTCGTTACCTTCATTGACCACTTAAGATGGTTATCAATTAATTCATAAGTTTCTACTAATTCAAAATCTTTAATACCTTTATTAACACTTTCACCTTTATAAGTTACAATTATCTTATTTCCATCTTTAATTATAGTTCTAGCTCTACTAGTTTTTGATGAAGCACTAGTCATAGATTCTGTCCAGTTGCTCTCTCCATCTTTTTTGGTTTGGAACATTAATTCACCCATCCATTGATGTTCACTTGAAGCACCTTGAGCTTCTGCATTTGTTCCATTCAATACATAATTTGTATCAAATTCATCTCCAGTGAGTTTCAAGCTATTAATTTCACCATAATCACCAATTTTAACATTGAAATATTCATTACTCAATGTATTACCATCAGTTTCAGCCCATGCAACAATACCTACTGATGGTAACATAGTAATTATTAAAGCACATATTAATGTTTTAGCTATTCTTTGATAAAACTTGCATTTTTTTAGCGTGTACATCTTTTTTCCCCTCTCATTATTTTAAATGAAGTTAATATTTAGGCACAATCAAATAAATAACAAGTCCATTTGCCAGCCTATTTTCCATCATAGAGGAAGCTCGATTCGCTACGCTCACTGAGTAAGCGATTCACACAAAATCATAGATTTTGGTTCTCTGCTCATCGGCAAATTACCCTAATAGGCCCACTATGAGGGCCATTCACCTCCTTGCCTGATGAAAAATATCCACCCCTAAAAAAAGAGCAGCTATGCTGCAACACGGAACTTATATTGGCAACTTTGGACTTTTTATTTATTTTCATGTGCCTTAATGAACATCACCCTTTTAAATTAGATATAATAACATATATTAATTGTAATAGTTTCAACGATTTAAGAATAATGCCAAAAATAAATTTAAGGTACATAAAAGAAAATAATAGACCAAAAATGCGACGTATATTTGGTGCTAGACAAGGAAATAAATTCTGCTCATAGCGAATCTATTAGTAGAATTTGCTGACGCAGTATGACGCAAAATAGACAAGTGTACTGGCCTATTATTTTCTTGATTGTGCCTAAATACTTATAATAAATTTTTCATCCATACTATCATTTCACCTGGTTTACGATTTCCCCAGTAACAGTATGGCACTGCCTTAATTCTTATATCATCATAAATTGGTTTTTTAGTTCCATATAGTTCATTTTCATTCCAATTATCATTTACAATCTTTTTACCTTTCAGAGTAACTACTGTTGTCCCTCCAAATAATTCTTTATCGTATTTTTCAACTGGTGTAATAGATGTATCAACAAATATTGCAGAAAGATTATCTTTATTATCTATCTCTTCAAGGCAATAAACTAATGGACCTTTTGTAATTGCAACTTTTCCTGAATCTGCTCTTACAAGTGGGTTAGCATATATAAATCTTGCTGGTGAATTAAAGGTTATTTTTAATTTATCATTTTTAAATTTACCTTTTACAATTGCATATCCTTTATCTGTTTCAAATTCATACTGCTTATCATTTACTAAAATAGAATAATTTTCAGCATAAAAAGGTATACGTATTGCTAATAAAATTTCTTTTTCTACTTCAGAAGTAATCTGAATATTAATATCGTTTTCATTTGGAAAATTAGTTTCTACCTTCAAATTAATTTCATCTTCTCCCAATTTAAACACTGTCTCATTTGACACAAATAGATTAATATACAATTTATTATCTTCAGCTAGATAAATATATTGACCTAAAGAAGCAAGAGTTCTTGCTATATTAGGAGGACAGCATGCAACTCCAAACCATTTTTGACGAACTGGTTTTACATGTTCTTTTGAAGTTCTTTCTATACATGAATCTGGCCAAACCTCTAATGGATTTACATAGAAAAAACCTTTTCCGTCCATCGCTATCCCCGATAAGACAGTGTTATATAGTGCTTTTTCTACTATATCCATATAATGTGCTTCTTTAGTTATCTTCGTCATTCTTAATCCAAATAGAGCTAGTCCAATCGACGCACAAGTTTCAGAATAGTTAATATCATTTGGCAGATCATAATCTGTCGTAAACCTTTCTAAAAGTCCTGATGATCCTATTCCTCCTGTAATATACATTCGCTTATTCACAATGTTGTTCCATAAAGTTTTACAACCTTTTAGTAATTCTTCATCTCCATATTCATAAGCTATATCTGCCATGGCACAATACATATACACTGCTCTAACAGCATGTCCTTCTGCAGTAGTCTGCTCTCTTACTGGCAAATGTGATTGCGAGTATAATGGAGTATAATTTTTAAATTCTGGAAAAATCCTCTTGAACTTTTCTGTTTTCTCTTCTTCTAAAAAATAATTAGGTGATTTTCCTCTTTCATCAATAAAATATTTTGCAGTATCTAAATATTTTTTATCTTTTATTACCTCATATAATTTTACTAAGGCTAATTCAATTTCTTGATGCCCTGGATATCCATGTATTTGGTTTTCTTTTTCGCCGAAGTTATCACAAATCAAATCTGCAAACCGTTTCATTATATTTAAAAACTTATCTTTTCCTGTTGCATTATAGTAAGCAACAGCCGCTTCTAGTAAATGTCCAGCCGTATACAATTCATGGCCCTCTGTTAAGTTAGTCCATCGTAAGTTTGGTTCTTTAATAGTAAAGTAAGTATTTATATAACCATTTTTATCTTGAGCCCTTCCAATTAAATCAATCACATCATCTGCTATGCTTTCTAAGGCCTCATCCTTAGTTGTTGATAAAGTAAAAGCAACTGCTTCAAGCCATTTAGCTATATCTGTATCCTGAAAAACTGCACCACCAAATTCTCCCTCTTTTTCTCCTGCTGCAATTCTGAAATTATTTAAACAATAACTTGGCTCAGCATCTTCAATCCTATCATTTAAGATATCCCATTGATAAGGTATTATTACATCCTTAACAAGCTTTGTATACTTCGTCCAGAAATTATCACTAATTTTTATATTTTGCAACGGTAATGAATATAATTTATTATTACTTTTATAATCCATTTTATTACCCCCTTCTTAGAATTTTTAGTAAAACGTTTAACAAAAATATTAAAATAATAAGCAATTTAATTACATGTGAGGTATAATTGTTATAAAGCCTCTAATTTCAATAAAATCACTATTTTTTGTTCTTAGCTATACTTTTTTAATTCTTTTATAATCTATTTATACTATAGATTTTTAAGCAAATAAATCTCCATTTAAATCCATATTTTAATTTTACGTTTATTAATCTCATTTTCTCTCTAATTTACTCTCCTTTTCATAAGTTTTTATTAAACGTTTTTGTTAGCTTTATCTATATAAAAAAAATATAGCCCGTAAACTATATCTCTTTAACTGCAGCTTCACAAATAGACTTCCTATCTATAAATTTACAATCTATTTTATAAATTTCATGTTTAATATTCTCAAGTGGCTGTGCTATCATATCAATTAACAACTTTGCAGATTGTTTTCCAATTTCAAATAAAGGTAATGCAACTGTTGAAAGTGGTGGATTGTATCCCATACATATTTCACGATTATCAAATCCCACAACTGAAATATCTGTTCCTATTTTATATCCTGTTTCACGAAAGAAATCATAAGCGCCACCAGCCATTATGTCATTCATTGCAAAAATAGCTGTTACATTTTGCTTTATCAACTCTTTACTTGCTTCATAACCTGCTTCTCTCTGCCAATCACCCTGTCGTATAAATCTAGGATTGAATAATATTTTATTATCATATAATGCACGTTGATACCCCAGTAATCTTTCTTGAGTATGTATACTCTGCTGATCCCCACATATTACGCCAATATTTTTATGTCCCGATTCAATAAGATTGCAGGTAGCATTATATGCTCCTTGTTCATCATTAAATATAACTGATGAAAATTCTTTGTTATCATCATAAGAATATGCTGTCACAATAGGTAATAAAAAGTTACTAGGAATACATTTTAGCTTTCTGCAATGACAACCAACATATATAATTCCTTCTACTTGTTTTGATTGCATCATTTTAAACTCATCTAATACTCTGTCGTAATATTTATCTGAATCATAAAATCTCTTATCATATTTTTTATATAATCTTAAATTTCCTATAACAAACTGATAGCCATGATCATCACAATATTCATTAATACCATCAACAATATCTCCTGTATTAAATACAGTTAAGTCTTCTGTTATTATACCTATTGTTTTATTATTTTTTTGTTTTAAATTTTGTGCAATAACGTTAGGTGTATAGTCTAATTCTTTAATAACTTCCAAAACCCTTTTTCTAGTTTCTTCCCCTGCACCTGGCTTTCCATGTATGATATTTGATACAGTAGCAATTGACACACCACTTTGTTTTGCAATTTCTTTTATAGTTACCATCAATACTCACCAACTTAAACGTTTTTTATTTGATTTTAACAAAGAATTTAGCTATATGCAATCCTAAACTAAAGGTCATTTTTGTTATTTCATATTTATTCCTACTCTCTCATATATTATTTTTTCAAATTCTGAATACACGATTTGAATTTTAGTATACACAGTACTTCTTAACTTTCTAACAGAGCCTATTAATATAATAAACTTTTTCATTATATATGCTTATATTTTATTATGAATGACATAACAAAAGCATTTTCTAAAAACTTAGAAAATGCTTTTGCTTACTTAGGCATAATCAAAACATGTGCCTTATTTATATTTTTTAAAATTATTTCATTGATTCGATAATGCTGTCAGCAATTGTATCCATTGAATCTCCATCTTCTTCTTTCATGCTAGAATTTACTGACATCTCATTATCTAAAATAGTCATATCTTTCATATCCTCCAAAAGTTCACGCATTAATTTTCCAGATTGAGGAGCCCATGAGCCATTTTCTATAAGTGTAAAAGTACGTTTTTGAAGATTTAAAGCTTTCATATCCATTATATAATCAAACATTGGTGGATAAATCTTCAAGTTATAGGTTACAGATGCAAGAACTACATGGCTATATTTGAATGTCTCAGAAATTAAATAAGATACATGAGTTTTTGAAACATCATACATAACTACATTTGTCATTCCTTTTTCTACTAATCTTGTTGCTAAATCAGTAGCTGCTGCCTCGGTATTTCCATACATTGTTCCATAAACAATCATTACCCCCTTTTCCTCTGGCTCATAACGACTCCATTTATCGTATTTATCTAAAAGATATCCAAAATCATTACGCCATACTGGCCCATGTAGCGGACAGATATATTTAATTTCAAGACCTCCAGCCTTCTTTAAAAGAGCTTGAACATGAGGTCCATACTTGCCTACAATGTTTGTATAATATCTTCTAGCATCATCAATCCAATCTCTATCAAAGTTTACTTCATCATTAAATAACTTACCATCCAAAGCTCCAAAAGAACCAAAGGCATCAGCAGCAAATAGTACACCATCAGTAGTATCAAAGGTAACCATAGCTTCTGGCCAATGTACCATTGGTGCAGCCACAAAAGCAACATTATGTTTTCCAAATGACATGGTGTCCCCTTCTTTAACCTGTATTATATTTTTTTCTATATGAAAACCAAACTGATGCATAAACAAGAAGGCTTTTTCAGTGCATATGACTTTTACCTTTGGATAACGAAGAATAATCTCTTCAATACACGCTGCATGATCTGGCTCCATATGGTTTATCACCATATAATCTAAACTTCTGCTTCCTAGAACACCCTTAATATTTTCAAGGAATTGACGGCAAATTGACCAATCTACAGTATCAAAAAGCACTGTTTTTTCATCTAAAAGTAAATAAGAATTATATGAAACCCCTCTTGAGATAGGGTGCACATTTTCAAAAAGAGCAAGGCGATGATCATTTCCACCAACCCAATAAAGATCTTCAGTTATTTTTCTAACACAATACATAGAATTTATTCCTCCTTCACGCTTAAAACATATTATTATGTTTGTTTAATTTAAAAATCAGACTTCTATAAACATATTTTTTTCTTCACTACAAGCAGGGCAAGTCCACTCTTCTGGTATATTTTCAAATAATGTGCCTGGAGCTACTTCACCTTCTGGATCACCTACGCCAGGATCATATTCATAACCGCACCCATTACAAACATAATGTTTCCAAGATGGAACTACTTTTTTAGGAATAGTTCTCTTTATTTTCTTCATTGGAGGAGCTTCCTTCTTTGGCTGTCCATTATCTAAAGCAGCAGTAAGCAGTGGCAATATTTCTTTTAAATCTCCAACGATACCATAGTCTGCATTCTTAAAAATTTTCGCATTAGGATTAATATTTATAGCTACAATTGTAGACGCATCTTTTATACCCTTTAAATGCTGACCTGCACCTGAAATACCACATGCAATATAAAGATTTCCATTAAACTTTTGACCAGACATACCCACATAACGATTTAATGGCACATATTTAAGGGTTTCAGCTACTGGACGAGAAGAACCTATAGTTGCACCAGCTTGAGCTGCTAAATCTTCAATAAGTTGCATATTCTCTTTTTCACCTATACCTAAACCTGCACTAACTACCCTTTCAGCCTTACTGATAGGAGTATTCATAGGAATTGCAACTGTGAAATCATAGCCATCTGCCTTAAGTGCTTCCACAAGAGCATTAACGTTTTCCTCAGGAGTTCCTTGCTTAAAAATCATGTTCTTACGATAACCTGTAGCAGGTTCCTTCTTAGCTACTTTACCTTTTTCCTCATTTTTTGGAATCTTACCAATTATGTGCGCAGCTATAACAACACGTTGAATCTCATTAGTTCCTTCATAGATTGTACAAATCTTAGCATCTCTATAAGCACGCTCAACTTCCATACCTTTCAAATATCCGCTTCCTCCAAAGATTTGAAGAGCATCGTTGACAATTTCAAGACAAACATCAGAAGCATATTGTTTAGCCATAGCAGCTTCCATACTATAAGGCTCATGATTTTCTTTAAGTTCTGCTGCACTATAAATAAGCAATCTAGCAGCTCTAAGCTTTGTTGCCATATCAGCTAACTTGAAAGAAATTATTTGATTTTGGCAAATAGGTTTTCCAAATTGAACTCTTTCTTTTGAATACTCAAGTGCATTTTCATAAGCCCCTTGTGCAATCCCAAGAGCTTGAGCCGCAATACCAATACGTCCACCATCTAGAGTTGACATAGCAATCTTGAACCCATCTCCCTCTTTGCCTAATAAATTTTCTTTAGGGACTTTTACATCACTAAAAATTAATTCTGCAGTTGCAGAAGAGCGAATTCCCATCTTATCATAATGTTTACCAAAGGTAAAACCTTCAGAGCCTTTCTCCACAATAAATGCACTAATACCACGAACACCTATATCTGGTGTAGTAACTGCAAATACAATGTAAATATCAGCTTCACCACCATTGGTTATGAAGATTTTTTCTCCATTTAATATATAATAATCACCTTCTAAAACAGCTGTAGTTTCTGTACCTCCAGCATCACTGCCAGCGTTTTCCTCAGTGAGGCCAAAAGCACCAAGTTTATCTCCCTTTGCAAGTGGAATTAAGTATTTTTGTTTTTGCTCTTCTGTTCCATAAGCAGCAATTGGATATGTTCCGAGTGATGTATGAGCAGAAAGAATTACTCCTGTACCACCATCTACTCTTGATAATTCCTCAACAGCGATTGCATAACTGATTATATCCAAACCTGCTCCGCCATATTTTTGGGGATATGGAATTCCCATAATCCCCATATCAGCTAACTTCTTAATTGCTTCTTGTGGGAACTTGCTTTCTTGGTCCAACATAAATGCTATAGGTTTAACTTCCTCATGAGCAAATTCTCTAATTTTCATTCTCAAATTTTCATGTTGCTGTGTAGTTTTAAAAAACATAAATACACCTCCTCTTAATGTATACGGTTCAAACAATTACATTCTGTGAATTTTTATAAGGCTATACACCTTATTTACAGAAAGCAAAACTCATTAAATTTAATGGTTGATTAAATTCTTTTTAAGTTTTAAAAACGCCAAATCAATATACTTTGATTCATTAACCATTTATTCAAATATATACCTAAACCGTATATTTCATATAGTATACTTTATTGGTATACTTTTCAAGTTTAATTAAGTCTTTTTTCCGTTATATTCATTATTGACAGCTTGCATAAGCTTATTTTTTTAATCTATAAGGCTTTTTTCTCTTATTATCTGTTAAAATCTCTGTTTTTCATTTTGTACAAGTAATTCCGCCCTTGCCCATAAAAAATAAAGGCAAACTAAGTATTTCTACTCAATATGCCTTTAAAATTCAAATATTCTCTATCAATTTAATTTTTAATTCATCAGTATCTAACCTATAAAAAATTTGGTATGTGGATTTGGCTGAACTGCTCTACTATTAAAATTAAAGATTGATTTTTATTCTTAATTTCCTTCTATTTTGTAAACAGGAAGGTAAGTAGCTCTATCTCTTGGACTTGAAAACCATTTTTCAACCATACTTATCCATTTTTTAAAATGTTCAGTTTCCAAATGCTCATTTATACCATCTTCCGTTTTATAACCTTCATAGAGTAAAAATTTTGTTGGATCATCTTTGCATTGAAAAAAATCAAAAGATATAATATCTTTCTCTTTTTTTGAGTTATTTTGATTTTCTATAGTTGCTTCAATAAATTCTTTTGTATGCTCTGGTTTTATATAGAAGGTAACACTTTTTACTATCATAATTAGACTCTCCCTCATGCATTAAATTTTATGAATAAATTATAGCATACTTCGTAAATATCACACTATTCAAATTTTAGTTAATCCTATGATCATATATTAATGTTACCATTAAGCATTAATACAATTAATAATTGCAAGAATTAATAAAACAAATATACAAAGTGATCTATATCAAATCAAAACACTTATTCTCTACCTCTCAATAATCTTTTTGATTATAAAAGTTTTGAAAACTCTTCAATATGAGATTTTTCTTCATCTATTAACGTAGAAAGTAATTCCTTAACTTCACCTTCCACAATTCCTTCATACATTTTTGTATAAACTTCTACTGTAAGCTGTTCTGATTTTATAGCATATTCTATAGCAGTTTTTAAATCTTTAAAAGCATCTTCTGGAGGTGTTTTTTTATCAAATACTTTATTATCAATTAATGACTTTAAGTAAGCAGTTACTTCAGCATCAAAGAGATAATCATAATTCTCCTCTTTTTTACTTTCTAATTTATTATAAAGATTTAAAAATTTTTCTTTATGTATAAATTCTTGTCCTGCTGTAGCCAATAAAAAATCCTTTAACTTTCCAGTTGTATATTTTGCACCATTAGTGTAAAAATCTCTTCCTTCTTCCTCCATTAATATAGCAATTTTTAGCATTTCTAATCCATTAAATGTGTTTGCCATCTCAATCCCCATCCCTTCATTTTAACATATCTGTATTATGATTTACTTATTATCTATAATACCTGTTTTTTCAATATTAACCAAATATGTTTAAATGCTTTTTAAGGTTCCTTAAATGAAATAGATTGAATTTGATAACGTTATCTAATAATATCGTATATTTGCTATATTTCACAAGTAATCTCCACCAATCTTTATAATTTTTGTGTTCATTGCATACATAATGATGATAACTCCAATTAATGCAATACCTCCACCAATTAAATCAAATTTATCTGGAAGTATATTATCAACCTTCCATCCCCATAATATTGAAAGCACAATAAATATGCCTCCATAAGTTGCGTACACTCTACCAAAGTCAGAATTTGATGGTTGTAGCGTAGGAATAATACCATATATTATTTATCGCTCCAACAACTCCATACAATACCCTTTTCCCTTCACGTAACCATATCCATATAAGGTAGCCACCACCTATCTCAAATATTCCTGCTAATATAAAATAAAACATTGATTTTATTATTTCCATGTATAATCCTCCTACTTAATTTATTCACTTTCCAAACTAATTCACCTCTTATCATATATATTTTTTATAATTAATTTATTATTTGTTTAATTACCCACATTAGTATTAGAACATTTGCAGTCTAATATTTTTTTTAATGCTGTTCCACTGCTTTGATGGCATCTTATTAGTTCAGCTTCATTTACATCTCTCTTCGATAAAGCACACTGTATCATCTTATGTGATATAGTGTTCGTAAATACTACC
>Ga0302165_10000685_pt1 | contig 12111 bp, 13 predicted proteins | sample I_Fen_E3_2_FD_193499 | JGI IMG/M metagenome (GOLD analysis project Ga0302165, IMG submission 193499) | Peat permafrost microbial communities from Stordalen Mire near Abisko, Sweden - I_Fen_E3_2 | ecosystem: Environmental > Terrestrial > Soil > Wetlands > Permafrost | place: Sweden: Abisko... | reverse complement strand
AAAGCCTATATTAAGTTCTATGTGCGAATGGGGAAAGGACTATCAAAAAATAACTGACTCTCAAATTAATAAATCTTAACTATAACATTCTTATAATGTAATAAGATTATTAAGTAAAATTAAATATTAAAGATACCTAATTAGAATATCGTATTATTCAAAACTGAATTTGCGGTATTTTTTCTGCATAATACTAAAATATCACTCAATATGGATTTGATGTAGCAACTAATAAAAATGTTCTTTGAAAATTTAACAATGCTACATTACAAAATATGCTATAATTTATATATAATGGTAAGTGATTATGAAATAAATATTATTTGTATTTTGTGGAGTGAGTTTGAAATGAGTAAAAAGAAATATACTATTAGAGAGATAAAAGAAACAGAACTTAATATACTTGAAATGATGTTGTATGAAGCCATATATCAACCAGCTGGAAGTGAGATCTTATCAAGAGATGTAATCAAAGCACCTGAGATTAGTGTATATATTGATGATTTTCTTAAAAAGAAAGATGATTACTGCTTAGTGGCAGACGTTGATTGAAAAGATAGGAGAAACATATAAGTGTATTTGGAAAATAGATAGAGAAAAAACTCAAGATGAGTATTTAGGAATTGGAATGTTTGTTGATGGTAAGCTATTTGTATCAAGGTATCTGAATCAAGTTCCTGTAGCTGGAATTGGCATGTACAAGCCAATAGGCGATTTAAGGTCAAATTCAGTACTTTGGGCGTCTACACAGAATTTCGATATATTGGGCTCAGGAATTGCATTGAGAGAAGAGACAAACGAAAGTTTTGAAGGCAATTATAAGGTTAGATACTTTATAAAAGGATATGAATCTCCAGTCTATGATTTAAATATCCTAAAAAAGGAACAAAGTGGATAATTTATATAAACTTAATTGGGCTGTAAATGATGAAGTTAAATTCATGGAATTGGAACGATTCATAATGGACAAATGTTTCTTGCTTATGGGGGATAGATTTTGATTATGAAGTAGTTATTTTAAGTATTGGGAATCAAAGTACATTAAATGGTAAATGTGCTTCGTTAAGCAATATTAGTATAGCTCAAGAAATTTATATTAAATAATAAGTTTAAATATCGCATTATTTGAGAAATGAATTTGCGATATTTTTTTGTAAATAATACTAATGAAGGATGCAAGTATAAGTGGTGTAAGAACATTTATTCATTATAAAGGAACTTTCAATTATTAATATAATTGGGAAGCTTAAAGCATGAATTTATATGCTTTAATATTTCAATTTTATTACAATGACGATATGGTGACATTATAAAATAATGTTTATAAATCTAAACATATAAGGAAGAAATCCTTATTATATATTTGTTTAATACTATTTCCAATATTAAATGTGTTTTGTATGATTAAGCTTTGTAAATCAGCAAAAATATAAATTTCTCTTAAAATTAAATTAATATGAAAAATTTGTAGTATTTTAATAGAAAAAAATTTATTGAATTTACTTAAATTTTATTAAGTAAAGCATATATCTTAAATATAGGTATATTCAAAAATAACAAATCAGTAGTTTTTCATATGCCTAAAATAATTTAAGAGGAATGATAAATATGAGAGAAAGAAAATATGTAAAATTTAGAGTTGATATGCATGATGATACTAAATTTAAAATAATAGATATGAAACCTGAAAGAGATCTTATTCACTATATTTGGACTAGATTTGTAACTTTAGCTGGGAAGGTCAATTTAGAAGGCGAATTATATATTTCAAAAAACATTCCATATACAATAGAAACTGTAGCAATAGAATTTAATAGAGGTACTTATCAAGTTAAATTAGCATTGGATGTTTTAATAGAATTAGAAATGATTGAAATTACTGAAGATAATATTTATAAAGTGAAAAATTTTGCAAAGCATCAAAATATCAAGGTGAAAGAAAAAATTAAATCTAAGGATAAAGAGTACGGTATAAAGAATAAAGAAGTTCAGGTAAATGAAAATTTAAAAAATGAAATACATTATAATGAAGATAATGTATATGAAAATAAAATAAGTCAAAATAAAGTAGAAAATGTTATAAAGCATGAGGTAGGTAATTTAGAAGTTACTCATAAAGATATGATAAAAATTGATGATAATGTCAGTAACGAGAAGATTAATATTAATGTCACTGATGAAGAGATTGAAGAGAATGGCATGATTTGTTTTTACAATACTGATGAAGGAAGATCTTTGGGTAAAGGTGAGCATGTTGCTCAGGAGTGGTCTTTTTGATTCCTTAAAAGCTTTGCCTAATATGTCTTATTGACTTAACTAAGGGATTAATGTAATATAACAAGGATAAGTATGTTATAATTAGGAGTGAAGACATGAAAAATATTATAACAAAAGTAATCTCAAATGGAATAGCAGAAGAAGTCGGGATTGAAGTTAATGATGTTTTACTATCTATTAATGATAATAAAATAAATGATATTATAGATTATAAATTTTTATGTGCCGATGAAGAAATTGTTTTAGAAGTAGAAAAGACAAATGGCGAGATATGGGAAATTGAAATTGAAAAAGAATATGGTGAAGATTTAGGCATAGAATTTGGTGGCGGCATAATGGATACAGCAAAATCATGTAGCAATAAATGCATATTTTGTTTTATAGATCAGCTCCCTAAAGGAATGAGAGAATCACTATATTTTAAAGATGATGATTCAAGATTATCTTTTTTACAAGGTAATTTTGTTACGCTAACCAATATGAAGGACGAAGATATTGATAGAATAATTAAGTATCACATAAGTCCAATAAACGTATCTGTTCATACAACAAATCCACACCTTAGAGTTCAAATGCTTAACAACAAATTTGCTGGCAAGGTTTTTGAAAGAATGCAAAGATTGGCAGCTGCAGGGATTATAATGAATGCACAAATAGTTTCAGTTCCAGGAATAAATAATGGAGAGGAACTTAAAAGAACAATTACAGATTTATATACATTATATCCACAAGTTTCTGATGTCGCAGTAGTTCCAATAGGTATAACTAAATTTAGACAAGGACTTAAACAAGTTAATACATATACAAAAGAGCAGTCTGTAGAAGAACTTGAAAGAGTTAAAAAACTTCAAGATAAATATATGAGAGAAATAGGAGAACCATTTGTTAGATTATCTGATGAATTTTATTTAGTTGCAGATAAACAAATTCCAAAACAAGAGTTTTATAATGATTATCATCAAATAGAAGATGGTATAGGTATGGTTAGATGCTTTAGAGATGCTATACACAACACATTAGATGGTTTGGATTTAAATGCAAATGGCAGTTTTTCTATTGTTACAGGAGAACTCGCATATAATGATTTATTAGAAGCTACTTTTAAAATTAAAGGTAGAAACCCTAATATACAACTTGATGTTTACAAAATAAAAAACAATTATTTTGGAGAGACAATTACTATAGCTGGACTTTTAACAGGAACTGATATAATAGATCAAATGAAGGGCATAATAAATAGTGAGTATTTAATATTGTCTAATAATATGTTTAGAAAAGGATATGAACTCGCGGATTCTGATGAACAAATTATGCTAGATAATATGAAAATAAAAGATATAGAATCAGCTTTAAATGTGAAGGTTATAGTAGTAGATTACACAGGAGAAGATTTGATTCAAAAATTAAATGAAAACAAACAAGGAGGAAAATAAAAATGGCTAAACCGATAGTTGCTATAGTTGGAAGACCAAATGTTGGAAAATCAACATTGTTTAATAAATTAGCAGGAAAAAGAATTTCAATAGTACAAGATACACCAGGAGTTACAAGAGATAGGGTATATGCAGAAGCTGAATGGCTAAGTTATAACTTTACTATGATAGATACAGGTGGTATTGAACCGGAGAACCAAGATATCATAGTAAAACAAATGAGAAGACAAGCAAATATTGCAATTGAAACAGCAGATGTAATAATATTTATAGTTGACGGAAAAGAAGGATTAACCGCTGCAGATAATGAAGTTGCAACTATGCTTAGAAAAAGCAAAAAACCAGTAGTTTTAGTAGTTAATAAAGTCGACAATTTAAAAGATGAAAATAATGCATACGAATTCTACAATTTAGGAATAGGCGATCCTATAACAATATCAGCAGGTCAAGGACTAGGTCTTGGAGATATGCTTGATGAAGTAGTTAAAAATTTTGATAAGTCAATTTATGATACTGATGATGATGAATATATTAGAATAGCTATGGTTGGTAAACCTAATGTAGGAAAGTCTTCATTAATTAATAAATTACTTGGTGAAGAAAGAGTAATAGTTTCAGATATTCCAGGAACAACAAGAGATGCAATAGATAGTTACTTAGAAACTAAAGAAGGCAAATTTATCTTAGTTGATACTGCTGGGATTAGAAGAAAAAGCAAGGTAAAAGAAGAAATTGAAAGATATAGTGTTATAAGAACTTATACTGCAATTGAAAGATCAGATGTTTGTATACTTATGATTGATGCAACAGATGGTGTTACAGAACAAGATGAAAAAATAATAGGATATGCACATGAGCTTAGAAAAGCTATTATGGTTATTGTTAACAAGTGGGATTTAGTTGAAAAAGATGGTAAGACTTTAGATAAATTCAAAAAGGAATTACAAGGAAACTTAAAGTTCTTAAGTTATGCTGAGTATTTATTTATTTCTGCATTAACAGGACAAAGAACTAATAAGGTACTTGAAATGGCGAAATATTGTTATGATAATTATAGCAAGAGAATTTCAACAGGAATATTAAATGATGTTGTAAGTAAAGCCGTTCTTATGAAAGAACCACCTACAGTTTCACTTAAAAGAATGAAAATTTACTATGTAACTCAAGTTGCAACTAAACCACCAAAGTTCGTATTCTTTGTAAATGATGAAAATGCTAGACATTTCTCATATGAAAGATATATGGAAAATCAATTAAGAAATAGTTTTGATTTTAAAGGAACTGGCATACAAATAGAATACAGAGCAAGAAAGGAATAATTATGAGTAAAATTACTTTTCTAGGAGCAGGAAGCTTTGGAAGTTCCCTAGCTGTGTTACTTGCAGAAAAAAATAATATTGTTAATATATACAACAGAGATGAAAATGTTGTTAATGAAATAAATATTAAAAGAACAAATGAAAAGTATATGAAAAACTTAATAATTCCAAATGGAGTAACTGCATTTAATAATATTGAAGAAGCAATTAAAGGTACTGATTATATAGTATTATCAGTTCCTTCTCATGTTATTAGAAGTATGTGCAAGATGCTCAAAGGGAAAATACCTAAGGATATACCAATAATATCAATAGCCAAAGGAATTGAAGAAAATAGTGATAAAAGATTATCAGTTGTAATTGAAGAAGAATTAGATAATCCAGTAGTTATTTTATCAGGACCAAGCCATGCAGAAGAAGTTAGCATGAAGCTTCCAACTACTATTGTAAGCACATCTAAAGATATGAAATATGCAGCAGATGTTCAAGACTTATTTATGAATTCATATTTTAGAATTTATACTAATGAGGATATCATAGGCGTTGAAATTGGTGGTGCTGTGAAAAATATAATTGCACTAGCAGCAGGAGTTATTGATGGCCTTGGATATGGAGATAATACAAAGGCTGCACTTATTACAAGAGGTATGAAAGAAATTTCTAGAGTTGGAATAGCACTTGGTGGAAAAGCTGAAACTTTTTATGGATTAACTGGTATGGGTGATTTAATAGTTACTTGTACATCAATGCATTCAAGAAATAGAAGAGCAGGTTTATTAATCGGTAAAGGAATGTCAGTTGAAGAAGCTCTCAAAGAAGTAGGCATGGTTGTTGAAGGCGTAAAAGCATGTAGAGCTTTTTATGACTTGAAAGAAAAAATAGGTATATCAATGCCTATAACAGATGGCCTTTATAAAGGTTTATTTGAAGGGAAGAATCCTAAAACAATTATTGATGAGCTTATGAATAGAGATAAGAAAAGTGAAACATTTTAAACTAAGAATATAGATACTGAAATTCGGAGCTACTATTATGCTTTGAATATATATAACTAGAAATAAGGGGTATGCTTCGCAAAAAGCATGGCCTTATTTTAATTTATTATCCATAGAGTTTTTTATGATTTTTTTATTTAATATAAGTTGTATATTTTAAAATTAGTTTGAATATATATATATTGGTAAAAAGAATATAGGAGGGAACTAGATGGATGATTTTAACATATACAAGGATATAGCAGATAGAACCCAAGGGGACATATATGTGGGAGTTGTAGGGCCAGTTAGAACAGGCAAATCTACATTTATAAAAAAATTCATGGATCTTATGGTGATACCTAAAATTGATAATACTTATAAAAAGGAAAGAGCCAAAGATGAATTACCACAAAGTGGATCAGGGAAAAACATTCATACAACAGAACCTAAGTTTGTACCTAATGAGGCTGTTGAAATAAGTTTAGGAGATGAAGTTAAATTTAAAGTAAGAATGGTTGATTGTGTAGGATATATTGTAAAAGGTGCACTCGGTTATTTAGATGGAGAGGAAAGTAAAATGGTTCATACACCTTGGTTTGATTATGAGATACCTTTTGAAGATGCTGCTGAAATTGGAACAAGAAAGGTAATAAATGACCATTCTACAATAGGGCTTGTAGTAACAACAGATGGCAGTATAACAGGAATAGATAGAAATGATTATATAGATGCAGAGGAAAGGGTAATATATGAATTACAGTCCTTAAATAAACCATTTATTGTTGTCCTTAATACAAGTAAACCTAATTCTCAAGAAACTAAAGTATTGAAGAAAGAATTAGAAGATAAATATAATGTGACTGTGCAAGTTATGGATGTTTATAATATGGAAGAACAAGACATTGAAGAATTATTTAAACATGTACTTAAAGAATTCCCTATAAAAGAGATTAATATAGATATGCCTGAATGGTTAGAAAAATTAGAGTGCAACCATTGGTTAAAAAAAGACTTTTTCAACATAATTATGAATATGAGCCAAGATGTCTCTAAAGTAAGAGATATTAAATATTGTTTAAATAATTTTGAAGAAGAAGATTTTATGGGAACGGCGGCAATAAAAGAAGTTGATTTAGGGAATGGAATGGCAAAAGTACTTATGAAACCAAAAGATGGAATTTTTTATAAAGTTCTTAGTGAAATATGTGATTTAGAAGTCAATTCAGAAAGTGACTTACTTGGTATAATAAAAGATTTAACTCATGCTAAATGTGAATATGACAAAGTAAAAGATGCATTAGAAGACGTAAAGGAAACTGGATATGGATTAGTTGCACCGCAACTTGCAGAAATGAAATTTGAGGAACCTGAAATAGTTAAACAGGGGAATAAATATGGAGTTAAATTAAAAGCAAGTGCTCCAAGCTTACATTTTATAAAATGTGATATTAAAACAGAAATAAGTCCTATAATGGGATCTGAAAAGGAATCAGAAGAACTTGTAAAAGGATTACTTGATCAATTTGAAACAGACCCAGCACTTCTTTGGCAAAGTAACATGTTTGGAAAATCATTAGAAGTGTTAGTAAAAGAAGGGTTACAAAACAAACTATATAAGATGCCAGAAGATGTCCAAGTTAAGATTCAAAAGACGTTGCAAAAAATCATTAATGAAGGTAATGGTGGATTGATTTGTATAATACTTTAAAAAGCTAAAACAAAAAAAGTGTTGATTTTATAGTGTAGTTAAATAAATAATTACTACACTTATGTATATTATACAAAGATAGTACAATCAACACTTTTTTATATTTTTTTATTTAACTAAGTGGAAAATACATAGTCTGTGGATATAATAAAAGAAAGGATATAAATAAGGGGTATTATGAAAAGAGAGTATAAAGCTTATAAGAAAGTTGGCAAGATAAAAATCTCTATAAGTGAGCTCTTAGAGCTTGATTTACCTAGAATTGTTTATGCCTCTCCAGGTGTTATAAACCATATCAAAAAAAGACATGGTAGGCAACTCACCAAAAAGATGAAAGATAATATAATAGATATTATAGAAAAAATAATAAAAAATCCGGAATATGTTGGATTAGACTATGGAAGAGCATCTGTTGGATCACTTCAATTGATAAAAAAAGTAGATAATATTATTATACTTTTGGGATTAGAAATTGATTCAGAAGAACAATATATATATGTTGCAACGATGTATCCAATAACTTTGTCAAAACTTAATGGAAAAATATATAAGGGGAAATTATTTAAAGTTGAAAATATTGAATTGAAAGAGAGTATGTAATAATATACTTTGAAAAATTTATTTTTGAGGTGAGAAAGGGCTCCTCACACGCTAGTCTTAGTAATCAGAGATGCAGGATACGCCGACCTGCCAAAAAATAAGTTATAAGAATATATATTACCTTGCAATGATTTTATAAATGATTGTAAGGTGATATTTTTTACGTTTCATAGTATTAATAATTTTATTAATATTATTTTTCTATAAAATACATAAAAAATAGAAGTTAATTCAAGAATTTATAAGATTATTTTTACTCAAAGAAATATAAAATAAATATATTTGTTAACAATGTGTGAACGAAATGTTGACAGAGAGACGTAAAATAATTTATGATTAGTTTATTGAATTAGTGAAATTACTTAGAAGGAGGTGTAAAGTTGATAAAAAGTATGACTAGCTTTGGAAGAGCTCAAAGTGAAGAAGGCAAGGATTCATGCTTTTCAATAGAAATGAAAAGTGTAAATCATAGATATTTAGATATAAATATTAGAATGCCAAGAATGATGCTTGCATTAGAAGAGAAAATAAGAAATATAATTAGCAAAAAATTAAATAGAGGTAAAGTTGATGTTTTTATTAATTATAAGAATTATAGAAATGACATTGGAAAAGCAAATTTAAACATGGAGTTAGCTAAGAATTATTATGAATGTTTAAAGCAAATCCAAAAGGAATTAAATGTTATAGACGATATATCGGCAACCAAAATAGCTAGGTTTCCAGATGTGATTAATATAGAAGAACACGAAGAAAATTTGGAAAACATTTTTAATGAAATTTCTCCATTAATTGACTCAGCTCTTAATCTCATGGAGGGAATGAGAAGCAAAGAAGGAGAAAAATTAAAGGAAGATATTTTATCAAAACTTAAAATAATAGCGATCTATGTTGAAGAAATTGAAAAAGTAGCAGATAGCATCCCTAAAAACTACAAAAAAAAGCTTGAAGAAAGATTAAGTGAATTATTATCTGCAGTAGACATAGATGAAAGTAGAATAGCCCTTGAAGTTGCAATTCTTTCTGATAAAGCAGCTGTAGATGAAGAAATAACTAGACTTAGAAGTCACTTAAGTCAAATGAAGAGCACTTTGGAATTAGATGAACCAATTGGAAGAAAATTAGATTTTATAATTCAAGAAATGAATAGAGAAGCTAATACTATAGCATCTAAATCAACAGATGTAGATATGACTAATAAAGTAATAGAAGTGAAGAATACAATTGAAAAAATAAGAGAACAAGTTCAAAATATTGAATAATTAGGAGGAACAAATGGGAATTAAGTTAATAAACATAGGTTTTGGCAATATAGTTTCTGCAAATAGATTAGTTGCAATTGTGAGCCCAGAATCAGCACCTATTAAAAGAATTATTCAAGAAGCAAGGGACCGAGGTATGCTTATAGATGCTACTTATGGAAGAAGAACTAGAGCAGTTATAATAACGGATAGTGATCATATTATATTATCAGCAGTTCAACCTGAAACTGTGGCTCATAGATTAGCAACAAAAGATGATGTAGCAGTTGAAGAGGTTGATGAATAATGGCGGTTAATGGGCGAGGACTATTAATAGTTATATCAGGGCCATCAGGCGCAGGGAAAGGTACTATATGTAAAAGCTTTATGGATAGAAATAAAAATGTAGCTTTGTCTGTATCTGCAACTACACGAAATCCAAGAAATGGAGAAGTGGAAGGAATTAATTACCACTTTATGTCTAAAGAAGTATTTAAAGAAAAAATAAAAGCTAATGATTTTTTAGAATATGCAGAAGTATATGATAACTATTATGGCACACCAAAGTCGAATGTTGAAGAGATATTAGAAAGTGGAAGAGATGTTATTTTAGAAATAGATATACAAGGTGCATTGAAAGTTAAAGAAAATACACATGAAGGAGTTTTTGTATTTATACTTCCACCATCTATGCAAGAATTAAAACAAAGAATTATAAATAGAGGAAGCGAAACTCAAGAATCATTAATGAAAAGATTTAACTCAGCATACAAAGAAATAAATTTTATTTCTAAATATAATTATGCAGTCGTAAATGATAAAGTTGAGACTGCAGTTGAAAAATTAGAAGCTATAATATCTGCTGAAAAATGCAGAGTAGATAGAATAAAAGATAGTATATTAGATTCAAAGGAGGGTATGATAAATGAACAACTCTATGATTAATCCATCAGTAGTAGATTTATTAGAAAAAATACATGACAGATATTCTTTGGTAATGTTAACATCAAAGAGAGCTAGACAAATAATTGAAGGTTCAGAGCCTAAAATTGCAATAGATTCAAACAAACCTTTAACAATTGCAATTAATGAAATAGATGAAGATGCATTTGAATTTGAAATTATAGAAGAAGGTATTTAATAAAATGAACAGAAATGTAGTTATAGGAGTAAGTGGGGGTATTGCAGCATATAAAGCCTTAGAAATTGTAAGTTTACTTATAAAAAAAGGTGTTAATGTTAATGTAATTATGACGGAAAGCGCTACTAAATTTGTAACACCGCTTTCTTTTCAATCTTTAAGCCAAAATATGGTGACATGTGATATGTTTATAGAACCCAAAGCATGGGAAATCCAACATATAAGTTTAGCAGAAAAAGCAGATGTGTTTTTAGTAGCACCTGCTACTGCTAATATAATAGGAAAGGTAGCAAATGGAATAGCTAATGATATGCTTTCAACTACAATAATGGCAACAAAAGCTAAAGTTATTTTTGCACCTGCAATGAATACAAATATGTATGAAAATCCTATCGTTCAAGATAATATTAAAAAGCTTAAATCTTTTGGATATGAATTTATAGATCCAGCAGAAGGACGACTTGCTTGTGGAACAAGTGGAAAAGGAAAACTTGAAAGTCCAGACGTTATAGTAGATCGCGTTTTAATGGAACTAAATGAGAAAAAAGATTTATTAAATAAGAATGTTATAGTAACAGCAGGACCAACTATAGCACCTATAGACCCTGTTAGATTTATTACAAATAGATCAACTGGGAAAATGGGTTATGCTATAGCTAAAGAAGCAAGAAATCGAGGCGCTAATGTAACATTAATCTCTGGACCTACATCTATAGATGTTCCAAAGAACATTAATGTTATTAAAGTTTCAACAAATGAAGAAATGAAAAATGAAGTTATAAAGATATTTGATAATGCAGATATCGTAATTAAATCAGCAGCTGTTGCTGATTATAAACCTAAAAATTATAGTGCTCAAAAGATTAAAAAAGGCGAAGGAGATTTGAGTTTAGAATTTATTAGGGATAATGATATTTTAATGGAACTTGGAAATAAAAAAGAAAAGCAAATTTTAGTGGGTTTTGCAGCTGAAAGTCAAAATTTAAAAGAAAATGCTATGTCTAAGCTTCAAAGAAAGAATTTAGATTATATTGTAGCAAATGATATAACTGCAAGTGATACGGGTTTTGGCTCAGAAGATAACAAGGTGGTAATATTATCTAAAGAAGGAAAAGAAATACATCTAGATAAGATGAGTAAAGAAAAAATTGCAAGTAATTTATTTGATATCATATTTGAGAAGCGCTAGAATTATTTTGCGCTTCTTTATTAATATAGATGCTAAATAAAGTTGTTATTCACAATAAAGTATGCAAATAATATTAAAGTACCAATGTTAACTGTTATTAAAGAAAAAAATATTACAGAGTTTAACATAATGGCTAGAACAGGAATGACTCTTATATTGTGTTATAATTAATTAAGAATTAAGAATTAATGATATAATTTGGTCGTAAGGTGGTAGATGTAAATAT
>Ga0302165_10000683_pt1 | contig 12138 bp, 8 predicted proteins | sample I_Fen_E3_2_FD_193499 | JGI IMG/M metagenome (GOLD analysis project Ga0302165, IMG submission 193499) | Peat permafrost microbial communities from Stordalen Mire near Abisko, Sweden - I_Fen_E3_2 | ecosystem: Environmental > Terrestrial > Soil > Wetlands > Permafrost | place: Sweden: Abisko... | reverse complement strand
CACCTGAAAGTTGGGATGAATATTTGTTATAGCACTCTTGGGTCATTCCAACTTTCACAAGAAGCTCCTTGGCTCTTTGTGCAATTGCCTTTTTGTCCTTGCTTATAAGGAGTCCACTTACGATTATGTTATCAAGCACGCTCATCGTATCATTTAGATACATCTGCTGAAACACAAACCCGCAATGCTTTCTTCGAAATATAGCAAGTTTATCATTTGAATACTTTGAAATCTCCTCACCCTTAAATTCAATACTTCCAAGTGTCGGTTTATCCATTCCTGATAGTGCATACAAAAGTGTAGATTTTCCAGAGCCTGAGCTCCCCATGATTACAGTGAAATCACCTTTTTTAATACTAATATTCATGTTTTTTAGAACGTGTTGCATAACACTTCCATTGGAATAAGTTTTACAGAGCATTTCTGCGTTTAAAATTATATCATCCATTATAGTTCCCCTTTTATTTATATTTTCTTACAAACTTATAGATCTACTTTCGTTGTAAGTGCAAATATTATCATACTTGCGAACATGTAACAAAAAAACCACGGTCTGCAGTTCGCTTTCCATGGTCTTATTATATATCACTATTTATTAATAGGTCTTTTGCCAACTCTTATGAATTTCTTAACTGTTTCTTAAATCTACCTTTTTGAAACGATTCATTAATTGTTTTAATTTAGTATCACTTATTTATGAAATAAAAAAGGTATCCCACGCCTTTGTAGGATACCTATGAAAAGAACATATTGCTACAAGTTTCCACTTATCACGAATATACTTTATCACACAAACAGTATTGACCTGATTTTGATTTATATACATATAATACTAAAATTTAGATGATATTTTTGATTTACATAACAAACAGTTAAAAATATTATCCTCCTTCTCATCAAACCATTACTCTTATACCATCTTTACATTTATTTCCACTACAAAGCCTTCCTCGTTATAACAATCAAAAGTTCCGCCCATACCTTCCATAAACTGCTTCGCAAGATACAATCCTAATCCAGAACCTGTTGAATTTTTCACCTTCTCGTCTGAACCTCTGTAAAACTTTTCACAAACAAGTGGAAGTTCATTTTCGTCGACACCACTTCCATAATCTTTGACCTTTATTCCAAGGAATTTCTCTGGTTCATTCATGCTAAAACATACATTTATATCTGTATCCGCATATTTATAAGAATTACTAATTATATTATCAATTACCTGACCAAGTCTTAATGAATCACATTTTATCAAACATTCTGGTACGTTGTTTTGAAAATGTATTTTATCAAAATTATTGATGCTCATAAACATTGAAGTGATGATTGTACTTGGCTGCTCTGTTGTATTCACTTTTAACATCTCTAGTTCCTCTAGCGTTGCATGAAACATATCGCTGATTAACCGATCAATTACATCAGCTTTACTATAGATAACTTCAATTTTTTCTATGGATTCTCTTATTACTGCACTATCTGCATGCGCATCAACTTCACTATCTCTTGCACTGCTAAGTTTCACCTGCAGCAATTCACAAATAGCCTTAATCGTCGCGACTGGCGTCATGATGTCATGAGAAAGTTCTGCCACTAATTCTTTTTTACTAATATTTGCCTTATATTCACTTTGTTTTGCCTTTATGAGTTCTTCCCTCATAATATCAAAACTTTCCGTAAATGCTCCAAAATAATTGCTTTTATTCATCAAAAGTTTAAATTCCAAATCACCTTCAGCAATTCTTGTAGCAAACCGTTTCATTCCCGCAAATGGCTTTAAAATCTGAACATATATTATTCCAAATATTATATACAATATAATGAGAATTGCCAAGAATACAAGTGAAACTAATTTTATAAGATCACGCTTCATCACAATTTCTTCATTATTATCCATTTGAATAATAACTTTCCCGATTAGCTTATTCTCGCTTTTATTATTATCATTGTAGGTCAAATCGGCAACTGTACTCCTAGTTTTTATTGCCTCAAATATTGCTGCATTGTAATTTTCGTCGTCTACAAAAACTACCGTATATGACAAATCATCCATCTCACCAGTTTTCAAAATACTGTACTTCTGCCCATCAAACTCTTTTTCAAGACTCTTCACCACATTATTTACCTTAGTAACATCAACTGTTTTAATATTTGTCTGATTAATATACCCGAACGTAAAGATATATATGGTAATCAGGATTACTGTCACACTGATTATAACCTTTTTCATTTTCATATGTTCTCCCAAATATGTTTCCTGTTCCAGCATTTCAGATATATTGCACATTCCAGTAAATCAATATAGTTAATGTGGTAGTAATTCAAATATGTAGCCTGTGCCCCATACAGTTTTAATGTACCTTGGATTATTTGGATCTTCTTCAACCTTCTCGCGGATTTTTCTGATATGTACATTTAATGTACCATCACTAAAAAACGTATCACCCCAAATTTGTGTAAATAATTCATCCTTTGTAATTACTTTATTTTTATTGGAATAAAGATAGTAAAACAACTTAAATTCCTTTGTCTTAAGCCCTGCATCTTTGCCGCTAATATATACCTTCATGGCATCCGCATCTATTCTAAGCTCACCACATATGTATTTATTTGAAAATCTGAAATGCTCATCCTTAATGCTGTTAACTATGCTGCTATTAACTACGCTGCTATTAACTATGCTTCCATCTTCATATCTTTTCAATATAACCTTCACTTTAGCGAGCATAACGCTAAGTGAATATGGCTTCTTGATATAATCATCACCACCAATATTCAAAGCAATCAGCACATCATCATCACTTTGTCTTGCACTAATAAATAGGATTGGCACATCTGTTTTTTCTCGAAGCGCTTTACATAATACAAATCCGCTGTCCTCCCCAAGATTAATATCAAGCAAAATAAGCTTTACCGAATTATTCTCAGTAAAGCTCATACAATCATCAGCATTCGTTACATATGCGCAGCGAACTCCAAACATTTCAAAATATTCACAGGTTGCTTTTGCAAGCTCCACCTCATCATCTACAATCAAACAATCACAGTTCATATCCAAACTCCCCTCCGAATACATTATTGTATATTTAATTTTTTATTAATTATATTAGACAATGCTGCAAACTGTTTTAACGTTAGCGCTTCTCCACGAATACTTGGGGATAACTGCATTTCCTCAATGGATTCCTGAATGATCTCCTTAGATAATTCGATTTCAGCTCTATTATTAAGTCCGTTTGCAAGCGTTTTTCTTCTCTGATTAAATGAAGCCCTAATGATTCTAAACATTAACTTCTCGTTATCCACATCAACTGGCGTTTGAAGATGAGTTGTTAACTTTATTACTGCTGAATCCACATTCGGTCTTGGCATAAAACAGTTTGATGGCACCTTTAAAATAATCTGTGGTTCTGCATAGTACTGAACCGCCAGCGAAAGTGCGCCATAGTCCTTGGTTCCTGGTCCGACTTGCATTCTGTCAGCGACTTCCTTTTGAACCATTATTGTAATACTTTCAAGCGGAACATGACTTTCAAAAAGTCCCATTATAATCGGTGTTGTAATATAATATGGCAAATTTGCAACAACTTTGATCGGTTTGCCTTCATTTCTGTCAATCGCCAATTGCTTAATATCCAATTTGAGCACATCTTCATTAATAACCGTCACATTATCATATCCACTTAGTGTTTCCTTAAGTATAGGAATAAGCTTAGTATCAATCTCTACCGCTACCACTTCTCTGGCATTTTCACATAGGATTTGTGTCATTGTACCAATTCCCGGACCAATCTCGAGCACAAAATCATCTTTTGTTACACCTGCTTCTCTGACAATCTTTTCAACCAAATTTCCATCGATCAAAAAATTCTGACCAAATTTTTTCTGTATTGAAAAGTTATATTTTTTAATTATCTCAAGGGTATTCTTTGGATTCCCTAAATGTTTTATATCTTGACTTTGTTCTTTGTTTTCTATTTCATTTTCTATATTATTTTTTATATCTTGTTCCATTTATTTCCTGCCTTTCACAAACTCTATTTGAATTATCACCTGTATATATGATCTGTGTGTAAAAACTCATTTCATATATAAAATAATTCAAGTACACCTAAAATAAAGTATACTTGAATTATTTAATAATAACAATATGTTATACAAAATTCCCTTTAAGCACGTATCGATTACTTTTTACTTTCATACTGGTATCTTCTAAATCTTAAGAGAATATAGAATACCATTGCTGATAGAGAAATTATAATCACGATAACTTCCATGATAGGATTGGTTGGTTTTGATAAATCAAAAAATAATATTCCAACAATCCAAACAATCAAACTTGATAATTCCATACTTTTACTTTTTTTAATCCTTGCGTTCCTTATTTCATCATCAGACATATTCATACGAAGCCTCTTTTCTGCGCTTCTTTCTGCGCACTTTATACCTATTTTTTAAAATACATTTTCTTTGCATTTTGACAGGTTATTCTAACTACCTCATCATACTCGATACCTTTTAGCTGTGCAATCGCATTTGCAATATATGGAATATTAAGTGATGAATTTCTCTTTCCTCTATTTGGTTCTGGTGTAAGATAAGGAGAATCTGTCTCAAGAAGGATTCTATCTAGTGGAATATATTCCACTACTTCTTTCAACTTCTTGGCATTTTTAAAGGTGACTATACCACCAATTCCAAAGTAAAATCCCATATCAAGATATTCCTTCGCAGTCTCCTTTGAATAAGAATAACAGTGCACAACCCCACCAATCTCCTCTGATTTGTGAGCCTTCATTATATCGAGTGTATCCTTCGCAGCCTCCCTAGAGTGAATAATCACTGGGAGTTTCACTTCTCTTGCAAGTTCAAGTTGTCGCTCAAACCAGATTTTCTGAATATCTCTTTCTGGCTCATCCCAATAATAATCCAGACCTATTTCACCAATTGCCACTATCTTTTTATTGTGTAAGGCTTCATTTTTCAACCATTCGATGTCACTTTCCGAAAGTTCACTAATCGCTGAAGGATGAACACCAATTGCTGCATATATAAAATCATATTTTGCTGCTAGCTCTATGCTAGTTATTGTTGACTCAATGCTGGCGCCGACATTAACAACATATTCTATTCCATTATCCAAAAGGCTTTTAAGCAATTCTTCTCTGTCTTCATCAAACGCTTTATCGTCATAATGTGCATGTGTTTCAAAAATCATTTCAGCCTCCTAGTACATAGCTTTTGTACATCTATTTAAAATATCACTCCAATTGTCATTTCATATTGCAATTTCACTAGCAAATTTCAGAACCACTTATAATGTCTTTATCTACTATAAGTACAGACAGATTGCCGTCATCATCTCCTGCTGCAAGTATCATTCCTTCTGACAGCATGCCACAAAGTGTAACTGGCTTAAGATTCATAATAACCGCAACCTTCTTACCAACCATCTCTTCTGGTTTATAGTAATTCGCAATTCCTGATACGACCTGACGAACTTCATTACCAATACGGATTTGTGAAACAAGAAGTTTCTTAGCCTTTTTAATTGGTTCGCACTGAAGTATTTCGCCCACCTGAATCTGAACTTTATCAAATTCATCAATTGTAATTTCCGGCTTCTTTTCAACTTCAGGGAATTTCGGTCCCTGGGTTTCCACTTTCAAGTTCTCTGCTTTTTCAAGAACTTCTGCAAGGTCTAGTCTGGCAAATAGAATTTCTGGATTTTCTGTCACTTTGGTACCTGATTTATATAAACTAAATTTGTCTAAATCATCCAATTCTCTTACTTTTGCGTTAAGCTGTGCAAGAATCTTTTCTGCTGTATTTGGCATAAATGGTGAAAGAAGATTCGCTCCAATTGTGATACTCTCCACAAGGTTGTAAAGTACCGCTGACAGCCTTGACTTTTGTGCCTCATCCTTAGCAAGTATCCAAGGTGTTGTTTCATCGATATATTTATTACATCTTTTAAATAGTTTGAATATTTCAGTAATTGCATCCGCAACACGAAGTTCTTCCATCTTTGCCGCTACTTTCGCTTTCGTTCCCGTGACAACTGATTTCAAATCGTCATCAAATTCGCCTGCTTCGCCAGCACTAACGATTCCATCAAAATATTTGTTAGACATTGCAATTGTTCTATTTACAAGGTTTCCAAGTGTATTCGCAAGTTCTGAGTTCATTCTCTCTACCATAAGTTCCCATGTAATAACGCCATCATTTTCAAATGGCATTTCATGAAGTACAAAATAACGAACTGCATCTACACCAAAACAATCAACCAAATCATCTGGATATAGTACATTTCCTTTTGACTTGCTCATTTTACCATCCCCTTGTAACAACCAAGGATGACCAAATATTTGCTTTGGAAGTGGTAATCCAAGCGCCATAAGCATAATTGGCCAATAAATTGTATGAAATCTAAGAATATCCTTTCCAATTAAATGTAAATCAGCTGGCCAGTATTTTGCAAAATTCTCTGCGCTGTTTCCATCTACATCATATCCAAGACCCGTAATATAGTTGCTTAACGCATCAATCCATACATAAACGACATGTTTATTATCAAAGTCAACTGGAATTCCCCACTTAAATGTTGTTCTTGAAACGCATAAATCTTGAAGTCCTGCTTTAATAAAGTTATTCATCATCTCATTTTTTCTTGATTCTGGCTGAATAAATTCTGGGTGATCTTCAATATGTTTAATTAATCTGTCTGTATATTTGCTAAGTTTTAAGAAGTAAGCTTCTTCCTTAGCCACCTCTACTTCACGTCCACAGTCAGGACATTTCCCATCGACTAACTGTGATTCAGTAAAAAATGATTCGCAGGGTGTACAATACATTCCTTCATAATTGCCTTTATAAATGTCTCCCTGTTCGTATAACTTCTTAAATATTTTCTGAACTTGCTTTTCGTGATACTCGTCTGTTGTTCTAACAAATTTATCATATGAAGTATTCATCAAATCCCAGATTCCTTGAATCTGTCCAGATACATTATCTACATATTCTTTTGGAGTGATACCTGCTTCTGCCGCTTTTGTCTCTATTTTTTGTCCATGTTCATCCGTTCCGGTCTGGAAGTATACATCGAATCCAGCTTGTCTTTTAAATCTTGCAATACTATCAGCCAATACGATTTCATATGTGTTTCCGATATGTGGTTTTCCTGATGTATATGCAATTGCAGTTGAAATGTAATAAGGTTTTTTTGCCATGATTTTATTCTCCTTTTCATTAAAAAAAGCCCTCTCTTAATATAGAGAAGGCGAATTATCGCGTTACCACTTCTGTTCGCTCAAATATACTTGAACCCATCCATTGATATATAAATATAATCACAATCACAGTGATCACAAAATAAATATCAATCCAGTTCCAACCATTTTAAGCCTCATTTCCTTTATAACAGGTGGATTCCTGTCGTAGCCTTACGTCATTATTCTGTTTAACATCACGTTCGGTACGCCACTCCAGAGCCATCTTCAACATGTTTTCCATTATCCGCTCTCACCATCCACGGACTTTCTGTAAATTTCTTCTATGTCTACTCTTTCCTTCACAGTGTTTACTATATGTAGTAAGATTATCATAATCATTTTTTATTGTCAAGGCTACATGGTATAAAATGTAACTATCCGCCATCTATAAAGATATTTAATTATTTTCTCTCTTATAATATCATCACCTTCCGAATATATTACTAATTAGATAATGTTGCTTTTGAGGTTAAAATATGAAAGATTTGAAAGTAGTGCAGAAATGAGGGAAATATGTTATATTTTCTTAAGTGAATGAAAAAGGGATTCTGTTTAAAAAGAATATTTGAAAAGGGGATTATAATATGAAATTATTCAAACAAATTGCCGTCTTATTATTAATTGTTGTACTTTCGTTTAGCCAGATTAGCTGTAGCGATAGCGATATATCTAGCAATCAAACGCAATCAACTAATAAGGATTCTGCTGCAGCCACAAATTTCCAGGCCTTTGATGACTTTACAAATGACTTATTTGCCGAACTTGCACCGCAAAATACAATTACCTTACATAGCTTAGTGAATCATCCTGAAAATTACGGGATAAGCGATTACGAAGTAACACTGGGTTCTTATAAAACGGAGGACTTAGATGCGACAACAGAGTATATTGATCTACTGAATAAATTAAAAGAATTTAATCGTAATGAATTATCAGAAACACAACAGGTCACGTTTGACGAACTTCTTGAATACTTTCAAACGGAATTGGAATATAGTGACTTGTATATGTTTTTCACCCAATTAACGCCAACTACAGGAATACAGGTTAATTTACCAATTGTATTTGCTGAATATTCACTTGATGATAAGAAGGATATCGATAATTACATTAATCTATTAACACAAACAGATAGATACTTTGGCGAACTGATGGATTTTGAGAAACTTCGCGCTCAAAAAGGAATGTTTATGGAAGACAGTATCGCGGACAAAGTAATTGATCAATGCGAAACTTTCTTAAAAAATACGGATGACAATTACTTAATCGCAACATTTGATGAACGAATTGCTTCCGTTCAAGGATTAACAGATAAAGAAATATCTGATTATAAAAAAGCGAATACCGATGCAATTAATAATCACGTTCTTCCAGCCTATACTTTATTAATTGAAGGGGTCAAGGCATTAAAAGGCACTAATAAGTATGCCGGTGGACTTTGTAATTATCCGAATGGTGCTAAATATTATGAATATCTACTTGAATCTGAACTTGGATGGTCAAAATCAGTTGATGAGTTAGATGCTTTATTAGATAAATATATCAACCTCTCAATGCTTCAAATGAGTACACTATTAGCAAAAGATTCTACCCTCTTAGATAAAGCGGATTCCTTTTCCTTTTCATTGACTGATCCAAAAGAAATATTAACTGCACTTAGTGGCCAAATCAAAAAAGATTTTCCTGATCCACCTGCGGTTAACTATGAAATAAAATATGTTGACAAATCACTTGAAGATTACTCAAGTCCCGCCATGTACTTTTTACCACAACTTGATAATTATACAAAAAACGCAATCTATATTAACAAAAATAATAGTGATGTCTCTACACTATATAGCACCTTAGCACATGAAGGATATCCTGGTCATATGTATCAATCAACTTACTTTGTCAGCCTTAATCCTAGTCCGATAAGAATACTACTTCGTCCAGGTGGCTACCTTGAAGGATGGGCAAGTTACTGTGAATTATATTCTTACACATTACCGGATACAAACAGTGACCTAAATTCTCTTATGCAGGCCAATTATGAAGCGGTTCTAATGTTATATTCAAAAGTTGACCTAGGAATTAATTATTATGGTTGGAATCTTGATGCCACAACAAAGTTCCTTACTAAATATGGTTTTTCTGATCCAAGTGTTGCAAAAGAAATGTATGAAGCGATGATTGCAGAACCATGCAATTATCCTAAATACTCAATCGGCTGTATCGCTTTTATGGAATTAAAGAATACTGCTCAAACAGCTCTTGGTGATAAATTCAATGCAAAAGATTTTCATAAATTCCTTATGGATCTAGGACCCGTTCAATTTGATATTGTCGAGCAAAAACTACAACTTTGGATTAAAAGTCAAGAATAAATATAACGATATAGATATAGAAACATAGATATCACAAAAATAGCATATGATATAATGTAAATACATTATATCATATGCTATTTTTGCTTGTAATTATAAAAATTTAGTACAATAACTATGTTAACTGGCTGTATTTTGCTGACGCAAATATGTAGGCGGCCTACGGCCGCCTGCGGTTACTTAGTCCTTGACGTCTACGATAACCATTTGCCGCATAATTCATCTATAATGAAGCATCTGACAAAATAAATATATACTACCAAAAATATCGATACTGCTTATTTGTAAAAAAAATCAGATGCATGCTGCCGTATCTTTAGAACTCATATTATATTATATACACTTTTACTTTTTTTGTGCATTATTCGCTTCTAAATCAACGACTATTCTTCTACTAAATATATGGTCGGATCAACAGATGCTCCTGCTTTTGTTAACTTAAAATATACATTACTTCCTTCACTCAAATAATAATTTGTTTGCTTAGCAACTGTTCCAATTTTTTCACCAGCTACTATTGTTGATCCCTTTTTCAAAGTGACATTTTCAAGTTGCCCATACGTAGTGACGTATTCATTACCTATATTAATTACAAGTGTTACGCCTGTTTCCCTATCTGTTGTTACAGATTCGACAACACCTGACGCCGCCGCAACAACATCTGCACCAATGTCTGCTGATATAACAATTGCATCACTTGTCTTATACTCATTGAGCGTTTTAAAATATACGCCATGATCAGTACTATATTTTATTATGATATTTCCGACTACTGGCCATTTTAGTGTATCATTTTCACTAAATGAATACTTCGCTGAAGCTGTAGGTGCCTCTACTACAGCGGCTTTTGTTTCTGTAGATTGAATAGCAGAAGTTTTATCTTCACTATTGTTTAAGGTTGCCTTTTCTGTTGCTATCTCCGTTTCATTTTCTTGAACAAGGAAATCATTATTGTTTAAAGCAAGATTATTGTCTTTCGTCTCATTTAAATCCACTATATTTTGTGGATTCTCTGAATTTTGTTGACTATTTTTTATAACAGAAATGACGCCAATTGCAAGTGTCAGTATAATCGCACAAGTGATTACTACTGAAAATATTTTTTCACTATTAAGTTTTTTTCCTCTTCTCATATTAACTCCAATCTGCCTTATTTCGGCCAAACTTTGATGTTAATATGATTGCCTTTTTTTAATTTTTTATTCAATAATTAATCATAGGATTTCAAATATCTTTTCTATTTTCTATAATATTTCGAAGTTTATTCGCTCATAATAGTAATATTTGAGTAAAATTTATTTAAAATTTCGTCACATGTACTACCATTTTTCGCCATATAGTCTGCTGCATACACACTTACACCTAAACCATTTCCCTTTCCTTTGGTTGTTATTTTTATAGAATTATTGGCTGTTTCCATCGTTAAGCAACTTGAATTCAAACCAAGCACTTCTGCAAAATCTTCACCTGACATCAGTACATTTCCTACTTGGATTTTTAAGATATAATCAGCGCTACACCTAGAAACGATTTGAACTGACTCACTTGGATTTTCTTTCGAAATATTTATATTACCATATTTTTCGGTAAATGGCTTTATAAAATCATCATAAGTAAATGTCTTTACCGTCAAATAGTCAGTTGCTTCAATGTCATGCTCACATGCAACCGATGTTAAATAGGAATAATCGGACGTGCTCCCGCTAAAAACTTGGGAACCATTTCTAGTCTTGCCAGCACTTACTTCATGATACATTGGCTCAATCAATTGCCCATTACAGCTAAGTAATCTTCCGCTTGTCGCGGAAATAGAATCTACAATAAGATTGTAATTATCAGTATACGCATCTTTCCAAAGTGTTTTCATTTCCTTTTCACTCAGATATTGAAGATTAAGATCTGTACTGTCTATCGACATTTCATCTCCCATGCACCTATAGATTTCAGTCCTTACCATAATACTCTCTGCTTTAAGAACCTCCACTTGACTAGACAAACTAAGTCGCGTAGCCAAAACCCCAATCATATACTTAGAAATATCCATTGCTTGAGAACCATTCTTATACTTGACATTCACTCTTCTGGTTTCAACCAATGAATCAGATATATTGCTTTCAATTACTCCGGTCATAGAAATTGTAATCAAAAATGGTGTAAATAAAAAAACGAGAATTATAATAATACAATAGAACGTTTTTACCCGCCATACATTTCCACGCTTTTGACGAATATAATTTGTCTCTGAACGAACACCCTTTTCAGCGCTATAATCCTCATTATTTTCTTGCTTTATATACTGTGTTGCATTTAGGTTTTCATTCATTCTTACATACTGCGTTGTATTCTGGTTTTGATTACCTCTTATATACTGCGTTGTATTCTGGTTTTCGTTACCTCTTATATACTGCGCTGTATTCTGGCTTTCGTTACCTCTTACATACTGTGTTATGTTCTGATTTTCATTACCTCTTACATACTGCGTTATATTCTGATTTTCATTTGGTCTT
>Ga0302165_10000679_pt1 | contig 12206 bp, 8 predicted proteins | sample I_Fen_E3_2_FD_193499 | JGI IMG/M metagenome (GOLD analysis project Ga0302165, IMG submission 193499) | Peat permafrost microbial communities from Stordalen Mire near Abisko, Sweden - I_Fen_E3_2 | ecosystem: Environmental > Terrestrial > Soil > Wetlands > Permafrost | place: Sweden: Abisko... | reverse complement strand
TTTTTCCAAATGAAGTTATGCCAATTATTTTGGATGAATCATTTGCTTATTACGATGATAGCAGATTGGAAGATACCTTACTTTCACTAGAGAGTATGGGAAATCAAATCATTATATTTACTTGTACTAAGAGAGAAATTGCAATTTTAAAAAAAGAGAAGGTTGAATTTGCGGTGGCAATACTGTGAATGCGAAGTGATAATTTTACGCGTAGTGCTTGGACGGAATTCACTTAAGGGCGAAAAGGTCAAGGGCGAAAAGGTCAAGGGCGTAGGACCTTTGGAATGGTAAGAGAATACGCAAGAGAATGAACAAGAGCAAAAGCAAGAGCAAGAGCAAGAGCAAGAGCAAGAGTGGAAATTAAGAATAAATGAATGCGTTTAGTTTTAAATAATGGAATATGGGTGGGTAATGAAAAGACGAGAAGATATGGTAAGAACTTATTTTGATATGTGGCTGAAGAAGGATATTTCTGGGATTGATGGAATATTTTCGGATGATGTTTTATATAGTGAAAGTTATGGACCGGAGTATCATGGGTTAGAGCAGGTGAAAAAATGGTTTATAGATTGGTGTAGACACGCAACTGTGTTAGAATGGAAAGTGAAGCAATTTATTAGTCAAGATAAAGTGACGGTTGTGGAGTGGTATTTTGAATGTAATTTTGACGGAGTTATTTATGGCTTTGATGGCGTATCGATAATTGAATTTGATAATGATGAAAAAATCTGTAGTATAAAAGAATTTAAATCAAGAGCAGAACATAATGTCCCATATGCAATAAATTCAAAATAATAAAGTGACTATAATAAGCAAACAGGAAGACAGGAATTGGATGACTAAAAAGAGAAAACGTAAGAGCAAAAACACGAAAAAGAAAAAGATTATTAAATATATTTGGATTTCATTTTGGATAGTATTGATCACCGGTCTTGTTATTTCGGCACCGACGATAGTGAAGGCTATACAATTTAGTAATGAGGCAAAAAGTATAGTAGCACAAAGTTCATATGATACATTTAAGTCTTCGCAGACAACTATAATTTATGATAAAAATGGTGACCAATTATGCACAATGAGTGGTACCAAAGACTTATACTATCTAGATTTTGCAGATATCCCTTCAGATATTGTGAATGCATTTGTCGTTGTGGAAGATAAAAAGTTTTATAGTCATGGTGGAGTTGATATAATAGGAATCGGTCGAGCAATCGTGGCAAATCAGAAAAGTGATCAAGTCCAGCAGGGTGCAAGTACAATTACGCAACAATTAGCGCGTAATATTTTTCTGACTAGTGAGGTAACCTTGGAACGTAAAATAAAGGAAGCATTTATCGCCATAGAATTGGAAAAAAAGTATTCCAAAGAAGATATATTAGAATTTTACTTAAACAATATTTATTTTGCAAATGGATATTATGGTGTTGAAGCAGCTTCAAAAGGTTATTTTGGAAAATCAGTTAGTGAACTTAGTTTGTCACAACAAGCATTTTTGGCAGCAATACCAAATAGTCCAACCAGATATAATCCGGCAGAAAACTATGACGCTACGCTTGAACGACGTAATTTAGTACTCAAACAGATGAATGAGAATAATAAAATTAGTGACAGTGATTATAATTTAGCGTTGGATGAAACGATTGTAATTAATCAACAGGAAGCTGTGAAAAATAATTATGTTGAAACTTATGTTAGACATTGTGCAACAGAATCGATGATGGCTACCTATGGTTTTAAATTTCAATATGATTTTAAGTCTGAGGATGATTATAATGCTTATAAAGAATCTTATGATGCAAGTTATGCAATATATCAAAAGCGGTTGTTTAATGGCGGATATAGCGTCTATACGTCTATGGATTTGACTGCACAAGAAGAACTTCAGAAATCAATTGATGATAATTTAGCAAAATTTACAACATTGAGCAGTGATGGGGTATTTGAAATGCAAGGTGCGGCAACTTGCATTGATAATTCAACAGGAAATGTAATCGCAATAGTAGGTGGAAGAAGCCAGGAATTATCAGGGTATACACTAAACCGTGCTTATCAAAGTTTCAGGCAGCCAGGTAGTTCAATTAAGCCTTTAAGCGTATATACACCTTTTTTGCAATTGGGAAATGATCCAAATACAACTGTCGTAGATGCACCGATTGAGGATGGCCCTAAAAATGGAGATGGTACATATTCTGGAAAGATGACACTTAGAGATGCAGTCAAGGTTTCGAAAAATACAGTTGCTTGGAATATATATGCTCAGATTACGCCTAGGTCCGGCTGTGAGTTTTTAATGAAGATGCAATATAAGAAAGTTTATGTAGATAAAGACGTTTTAGCAGGTGCACTTGGTGGCTTTACATATGGTGTTTCTACTGAAGAGATGGCAGGCGGATACGCTACATTAGCAAATGATGGCGTATATAGAAGAGCAACTTGTATTGTTACAATTAATAATTCAGATGGTAAGACAATGGTAGATGAAACTAAAAGAACAACCAAAATATATGAAGTTAATTCTGCAAGAATGATGACTGATATGCTTAAAACAGTTGTCAAAAGCGGAACAGGAGTAGCAGCTAATATAGATAATGCGATCGTTGCAGGTAAAACAGGTACTACGAATTCAAATAAGGATGCTTGGTTTGTAGGATATAGCAAATACTATACAACGAGTATTTGGATAGGCTATGATATGCCAAAGGAAATGTCTGGTCCAGGAGCATATACATGTGCAATATTCAAACAGTTTATGACTACATTACATACTGATTTACCAATTGTTGATTTTGGTTCATTTACATTAAAAGAAAAGCAGCCAAAAGCAACAGATGCAGAAACAAAAGCACCAGCAGAAGAAAAAACAGAGAATGATAACAAACCAGAAAAAAACACCAAAGCAAATAAAAATTCAAATTCAGATTCAAATAATGCAACGAAAGCAAATGGAAAAACAGCAGAAACTCAAAAAGCAACAATTCAATACGGAGACGTGGATTCAACACTTGTTGGTGGAGATAAAGATGCTAAAATAAATTAGAAAATTTACTTGATTAGATATTCAATATATAGTAAAATTAAACTTAGATTTAATAAAAATTCGGGGCCGCGAAAGCGGTAGATTGGAGTAGATATATGAAGAATAATCATTTCTATGCGATGCTTTCAAGGATGAAGTTTATTAACCGTTGGGGGCTGATGCGTAATACAAAAAACGAAAATATATGTGAGCATAGTTTAGAAGTAGCATTTATCGCACATGCACTTGGAATTATCAATAATCAGCAATTTGGTGGGAATATGAATGCAGAAAGGTTAGCAATCCTTGGTATGTATCACGATGTTACAGAGATTGTAACAGGTGATATGCCAACACCAGTAAAATACTATAGTCCAATTATTCGTAATGCATACAAAGAAGTTGAAAATGTTGCGAAAGATGCACTTTTGACTGGGCTTCCTGAAAAGATGAGAAAAGAGTACAATTCGGTTCTTATGGAAAGTTCAGAAGAGGAAGAATTGTGGAAGTATGTGAAGGCTGCTGATAAGATTTCGGCACTTGTAAAATGTATTGAAGAGAAGAGAATGGGGAATACAGATTTTGAAAAAGCTGAAATATCCATTTTAAAAACAATTGATAGCATGGATATGCAAGAGGTAACGTATTTTATGGAAAATTTCATCCCTGCATATAAGTTAACATTAGATGAATCAAATTAAATATATCGGGGAGGAACCTATGCTTTTAGGGAGAACAAGCGAGTTACAAAGTTTGGAGGATATGTATCATGCTGATAAAAGCTCTTTTTCTATTCTTTATGGACGCTCAAATATTGGAAAGACTACTTTATTGAAGGAATTTTGCAAAGGTAAAGAATGCATTTATTATTCCGCACCACAAGCTTCTGAAAAAGAGCAGATTGAAATTATGAAAAAAAATATTTCACGACAACTGGGTATTGAACCAGATAATGAAATAATATCTTCTAGGAATACATATAGGGAATTGTTATCTTTGATTGAGAATATGAATAGCAGTGTGAAACTTCTTATTATAGAGGAATTCCCCAATATTGTTAAGAGTAATAAAGAGTTCATTAGTGCAATTGCTGCACTTGTAAAAGGTGAAGTGATTGATAGTAAGACAATGATTATATGCACAAGTTCATCAATTAGTTGGATTGAAAATAGTCTGGTTTCATCAATTGGTGCTCACGCATATTCCATTAGTGCCTTTTTGAAAATTAAGGAGCTATCCTTTGTCGATACAGTTAGAATGTTTCCCAAATATTCTGTGTCTGATTGTCTTAGATTGTATGCGATTACTGGTGGAGTACCAGGATATATGTCCAAATTCAGTGATAGCGTTTCTTTGAAAGAAAATATTTGCAGCCAAATTATTAAGATGGGGTCATACCTTAGTGATGAGGGCTCTGAATATATTAAGGAAGAACTAAGAGAAACTGCACTCTATAATACTATTTTGTATTGTATTGCAAATGGTAAATACAAGCTGAATGAACTTCATGAACATACAAGTTTTGGACGTGATAAAATAAGCGTATATTTGAAGAACCTGATCGAACGAGAAATCGTAGAGAAGATATTTTCATATGATACGCAAGGAAATGAGCATACAAGAAAAGGTTTATATAGAATTAAAGCGGGTTTAGTAGAGTTTTGGTTCAGATATATATATGCAAATGTTTCAGAACTCAATATGTGTGAACCTGAGGAATTTTATGATACATACATTAAAGATTCATTAGATGAGTTTGCATCAGACACATTTATTAAAGTTGGAACAGAATTTATTGAATTAATGGATTCGATGGGAAAACTACAGATAAAGACTAGTAGAAGAGGCCGTTGGTGGGGCAAAAATGGAGATATTGACATCATTGCCTGTGATACCAAGAATCATTATGTGATAGGAAAATGTAATTGGCTCAGTGAAGTATTTACTTTTGAGATGTTTGAAGAGCTAATGTATAACGTTAGTCTTGCAAACATTGGAAAGAATTACATATACTTATTTTCAAAAGGAACATTTGATGAGGAATTAACGAAATTCGCCGAGGAAAACGATATTGTAACGCTTATTGGGATTAATGATTTGTAAAAAGATAAACAAAAGTAAGTAAGTAAGTAAGTAAGCAAGTAAGTAAGAAAAAAATAATTACCCAGGATAACTGGTTGTGAATAAGTATTAGAATTGGGAGAATGTTAAATGGGAAAATCCGTTTTTATAGCCGAAAAACCTAGTGTCGCACAGGAATTTGCAAAGGCACTGAAAGTACATTTTGGCAGAAGAGATGGTTTTTTGGAAGCAGATGATTATATCGTTACTTGGTGTGTTGGACATTTGGTAACGATGAGCTATCCAGAATGCTATGATACGAGACTGAAAAGGTGGAGCCTTGATACGCTGCCATTCCTTCCAAAAGAATTTAAATATGAAGTGATTCCAGCGGTTTCTAAGCAATTTGGAATCGTGAAAGGAATTCTTACAAGAGATGATGTGGAAACAATATATGTATGTACGGATTCTGGACGTGAGGGAGAATATATATATAGATTAGTAGAACAGATGGCTGGCGTAACAGGTAAGAAAAGAAAAAGAGTCTGGATTGATTCTCAGACAGAAGAAGAAATCTTAAAAGGAATTCATAATGCCAAAGATTTATCAGAATATGATAATTTATCGGAGGCTGCTTATTTAAGAGCCAAGGAAGATTATCTTATGGGAATTAACTTTTCCAGACTTCTGACTTTAAAGTATGGCAGAAATATTGCAACTTATTTAAAAGCAGATAGAATCGTATTGTCAGTAGGTCGAGTAATGACTTGTGTACTAGGGATGGTTGTAAGAAGAGAAAGAGAAGTTAGAGAATTCGTGAAGATTCCATTCTTTCGGGTAATTGCTGAGGTTGAAACTGGTGTTGAGAATCCCAAAAAGGCAGTGAATAATGAGGCATCAATAAAGGTGGGCTTACCATCGAATGCCGAATTACCAGCAGATTTAGAGTTACCAGCAAATCCAGACCTATCAGCAAATGCAGATGGAATCAATAATACAATAAGCACAACCCACACATTTGAGGCGGAATGGCGTGTTACAGATAAGAGTAAGTATTTCGAATCACCATATCTTTATAAGGATAATGGCTTTAAAGAAAGAGAAAAAGCGGAAGAATTAATAGCATATGTATCTGATCCAGAACCTGTGATTTCAACGCTGAATAGTATAGAGAAAAAGAAGGATGTTAAAAATCCTCCTTTATTATATAATCTAGCAGAATTACAAAATGAATGTTCAAAGTTATTTAAGATTAGCCCAGATGAGACTTTGAAAATAATACAAGAACTTTATGAAAAAAAATTGGTTACATATCCAAGAACTGATGCCAGAGTGCTAACAACAGCAGTATGCAAAGAGATCCATAAAAATATTGGCGGACTTAAAAATTATATTTTAGCAAAAGATTTCGCAAGTGAAATACTCGAAAAAAATATGTATAAGAATATAGATAAAACGAAGTATTGTAATGATAAACAGGTTACAGACCATTATGCAATTATTCCGACCGGTCAAGGCTTTGGCGCACTGAATTCATTATCAGCGACAGCTTCTAAGGCTTATGAGATTATAGTAAGAAGATTTTTGAGCATATTTTACCCTGCAGCACAGTATCAGAAGATAAGCTTGACAACCGTTGTGAAAGAAGAAAATTTCTTCGCATCATTTAAGATATTAGTAGATGAAGGATACCTGAAGGTTATCAATTACTCATTTACGAAGGTAAAAGAGGAAACAGAAGATAAGTGTGATGCAGAATTCTTTGCGATGATAAAAAAATTAAAGAAGGGTGATAAATTGCCTTTTAATAATCTTACAATCAAAGAAGGCGAAACATCACCACCAAAGCGTTATAGCTCAGGTTCTATAATCCTTGCAATGGAAAATGCAGGACAGTTGATTGAAGATGATGATCTTCGTGCTCAGATAAAAGGTAGTGGTATTGGAACAAGTGCAACAAGAGCCGAAATCCTTAAAAAATTAGATAATAACAAATACATTGCAATCAATAAGAAAACGCAGATTATTATGCCAACACTTCTTGGTGAGATAATATTTGATGTGGTATACTCATCTATCAAGCATTTGCTCAATCCAGAATTGACAGCAAGTTGGGAAAAAGGGCTGAATTATGTGGCCGAAGGATCTATTACTTCTGAAGAATATATGGTGAAACTTGAGAACTTTGTGAGGATAAGAACAAGCGGTGTACTTAAGTTAAATAACCAATCGCAGTTAATTGGAATGTTTAATGAAGATTCTAAGAACTATAAATGATTTGCATTAAGAGTAAAAAAGTAGTAAATTTAATGGGTTAGTAATTTAATATGATAATTCAAAATATATATAAATTTAAAAAGAAAGGCCCCATATATGGGCGAGTGAATAATATGTGTGGAGTAGTTGGATATGTAGGAGATAAGGATTGTGCTGACGTACTAATAGATGCATTGTCAAAACTAGAATACAGAGGATATGATTCAGCTGGAATTGCTGTTTTTGAAAATGGAGCAATTAGAGTGGAGAAGTCAAAGGGACGTTTGGCTAATCTTATAGAAAAAATGAAAATAGATGGGAAACCGGATGGACATTGTGGAATTGGACATACAAGATGGGCAACACATGGTGAGCCATCTGATATTAATTCACATCCACATGGAAATAAGAGAGTAACAATTGTACATAACGGAATCATTGAGAATTATAAAAAAATTAAGGATTTTCTTATTTCGAAAGGTTATGTTTTTGAGAGTGAAACAGATACGGAAACAGTTGCAAAGCTTTTAGATTATTATTATGTAGATGATCCAATTGAAGCGATTGCAAAAGTAATTGCTGAAATTCAAGGTTCCTATGCACTTGGAATTATGTTCAAAGATTTTGCTGACACAATTTATGCAGTAAGAAAAGATAATCCGCTTATTGTTGGAGTTGGACAAAATGAAAACTTCATTGCATCAGATGTTCCTGCAATTATTAAGTATACAAGAGATTATTATCTCCTTGAACCAGATGAAATCGTAGCTGTAAAGAAAGATGAAATAATCGTTTGTGACATTCATAAAAATGTGATTAAAAAAGAACTACAGACAGCAACTTGGGACATCGATGCAGCAGAAAAAGGTGGCTATGAACATTTCATGTTAAAAGAAATGCATGAACAACCTACCGCAGTTAAGACAACACTTACTCCAAGAATTAGTAATGGAATGCCTGATTTTTCGGCGGATGGAGTTGATTTTGATAAACTTGCAACCTATAGAAAAATATTTATTGTGGCATGTGGTACAGCAATGCATGCTGGACTTGTTGGAAAATACATTATTGAAAAAATAGCACGTGTTCCAGTTATTGTGGATATCGCATCTGAATTTAGATACAGAGATCCACTTATAACAGAAGAGGATTTACTTATCGTGATTTCACAATCTGGAGAGACAGCGGATACGCTTGCAGTTGTTCGTCTTGCAAAGCAAGTTGGCGCAGCCACAATGGGTATTGTCAATGTAAAAGGTTCTTCAATCGCCAGAGAAACAGACATGGTTATTTATACGCATGCAGGCCCAGAGATTTCAGTTGCATCTACAAAGGCATATATGGTGCAGATTTCAGTGATGTATTTGTTAGCATTTGAATTAGCTTATTCTAATGGAAAAATCACAAAGGAACAGTGTGAGAAGTATACAGCTGAATTACAAAATATACCAAGTGGTATCCAAGCAGCACTTGAGCTTAAGAAGGATTGCCAATTTATTGCTTCAAAGCTTATAAATACTGAAAGTCTTCTCTATATAGGACGTGGACTTGATTATGCGTTGAGTATGGAAGGTTCTTTGAAATTAAAGGAAATCTCTTATATTCATTCAGAATCTTATGCAGCTGGCGAACTAAAACATGGAACAATTTCACTTGTAACAGATCAGATGCCAGTTATTGCAATCGCAACGCAAACGGCACTAGTGGAAAAGACAATTAGTAATATCAAAGAAGTCAAAGCAAGAGGTGCTATGGTAATTCTTATCTGTGGTCAGTCAATTGACGTTGAGGATGACGAGGCTGATTATATAATCAAATTACCTTTGATTGAAGATTTGTTCATGCCAATGATTGCAGCAGTTCCAATGCAGCTGATCGCTTATTACACGGCAGTACTTAAGGGCTGTGATGTTGATAGACCTAGAAACTTAGCGAAGTCCGTAACAGTAGAATAAGGGCAAAATTGGCTATGAAGAGTGGGGTTGATTTATAAAGTACGAACGGGAGGTGTGAGTGAATATAAATTCGCAATTATCCGTTTTGCCTGCCTTTCCTTCAAGTAGCATATTTTTCAGCAGGTCTACGGCAAAATGGATAATTACGAATTTATATTCACGGCTACCTCGTTGGAAATGGGTTGGAGCTTAAATTAATCGCAAAGTATTTGTAGCTTCATAGAAGTTTTACCAAGCGAATAGAAGACAAAAGAGTAAAGAGTAAAGAGTAAAGAGTAAAGAGTAAAGAGTAAAGAGTAAAGAGTAAAGAGTAAAGAGTAGTAGGATAGTAGAAAAATAAAAGTTTTGAGAAACAAAAATTTTAAAAAGATTTAAAAAAATAATGAAGAAGATAAAAGATTTCATAAATAATAATTTATATGGTGGGTGTGTGGTAGAATGAATGAGATGGTTAGTATTAAGGAATTATTTGATTTGAATGAGACTATTGCGGCTGGCATTTTTGAAGGGGTTGTTTATCCTTGGGAAGTGTTGGGCAAGATTGGAGATTATATTGTTGAACTTGGAAATACACTGTCATTAGATGAGTATGATAAGGTTGGTGAGAATGTTTGGATTGCGAAGAGTGCAAAGGTCGCACCTACAGCGTTCGTGAATGGCCCTTGTATTATAGATAAGGGCGCAGAAGTTCGTCATTGTGCATTTATCAGGGGTAACGCAATTATTGGGCAGGGTGCTGTCGTAGGGAACTCAACAGAGCTTAAGAATGTTTTGTTGTTTAATAAAGTCCAAGTGCCACATTACAATTATGTAGGAGATTCAATTTTAGGATTTAAAGCACATATGGGTGCAGGTTCTATTACATCGAATGTAAAGTCAGACAAGTCATTAGTGACAATAAATGCACCAGATGCTCCAATTAAGACAGGAATCAAAAAAGTTGGTGCAATGCTTGGTGACAATGTAGAAGTTGGCTGTGGTAGTATTTTAAATCCAGGAACAGTTATTGGTAGAAATACCAATATTTACCCATTATCAAGTGTCCGCGGCTATGTAAATGCTGGAAGTATATACAAAAAACAAGGCGAAATAGTGGATAAAAACTGATGATTAGTAGCATACAACAGTAAGATAGATAAAAATTTAACAATATTATTCTTATAATCCATTGACTATTTTGTCTTATTATGAGAGAATAATCGTAGTTATTTTACATATTGAAAGGAGTAACATAATGATTTATACACAGGAAATTCAAAACATGTGCTCAGTTGCACAAGGCGCACGTCATGGTGCAGCGCCAGTTCCAGAAGAAGGAAAATGGGTAAAAAATAAAGAAGTTAAGGATATTTCAGGCTTAACACACGGCATCGGTTGGTGTGCACCACAACAAGGTGCTTGTAAGCTTACACTTAACGTAAAAGAGGGTATCATTCAGGAAGCATTAATTGAAACTATTGGCTGTTCTGGTATGACACATTCAGCTGCTATGGCTGGTGAGATTTTACCAGGATTAACGGTTATGGAAGCTTTGAATACTGATTTGGTATGTGATGCAATTAACACAGCGATGAGAGAATTATTCTTACAGATTGTATATGGTAGAACTCAGAGCGCTTTTTCAGAAGGTGGACTTCCAATCGGAGCCGGTCTTGAAGATTTAGGTAAAGGTCTTCGTTCACAGGTTGGTACAATGTATGGAACACTTGCAAAAGGTCCTCGTTACCTTGAAATGGCAGAAGGATTTGTAACAGGTAATGCTCTTGATGCTGATGGCGAAATTATCGGATATCAGTTCGTAAACTTTGGAAAAATGACAGACTTCATTAAGAAGGGCGATGATCCTACAACTGCTTATGAGAAATCAAAAGGACAGTACGGAAGAGTTGCAGATGCAGTTAAGATTATTGATCCACGTCACGAATAAATTATCAATAATTAGGTAATAGAAATCAAAATTAGGAGGAATTTTCAGATGGCTTTATTTGAATCATATGAAAGAAGAATAGATAAGATTAATGCTGTTTTAAACAGCTACGGCATTTCTTCAATTGAAGAAGCAGAAAAGATTACAAAAGATGCCGGATTAGATGTATATAATACGGTAAAAGGTATTCAATCAATTTGTTTTGAGAATGCATGTTGGGCTTATATTGTTGGCGCAGCAATCGCAATCAAAAAAGATTGCAGAAGAGCAGCTGATGCTTCTGCAGCAATCGGTGAAGGTCTTCAGGCTTTCTGTATCCCAGGTTCTGTTGCTGATCAACGTAAAGTTGGTTTAGGACATGGTAACCTTGGCAAGATGTTACTTGAAGAAGATACAGATTGTTTCGCATTTTTAGCTGGTCATGAATCATTTGCAGCAGCTGAAGGCGCTATTGGTATCGCAGAAAAGGCAAACAAAGTAAGAGTTCGCCCATTAAGAGTTATTTTAAATGGTCTTGGAAAAGATGCTGCTAAAGTAATTTCAAGAATCAACGGATTTACATATGTTGAAACTGAAATGGATTACAAAGCTGGCGAAGTACATGAACTTTCTAGAAAATCATATTCAGTAGGTCTTAGAGCTGCAGTTAACTGCTACGGTTGTGATGACGTAACTGAAGGTGTTGCTATTATGCATAAAGAAAAAGTTGATGTATCTATTACAGGTAACTCAACAAACCCTACAAGATTCCAGCATCCAGTTGCAGGTACATACAAAAAAGAATGTATCGAACAGGGAAAGAAATTTTTCTCAGTTGCTTCAGGCGGTGGTACAGGACGTACACTTCATCCAGATAACATGGGCTCAGGTCCTGCTTCATATGGTATGACTGATACAATGGGTCGTATGCATTCAGATGCTCAATTCGCTGGTTCATCATCTGTTCCTGCTCATGTAGAAATGATGGGACTTATCGGAATGGGTAATAATC
>Ga0302165_10000678_pt1 | contig 12215 bp, 7 predicted proteins | sample I_Fen_E3_2_FD_193499 | JGI IMG/M metagenome (GOLD analysis project Ga0302165, IMG submission 193499) | Peat permafrost microbial communities from Stordalen Mire near Abisko, Sweden - I_Fen_E3_2 | ecosystem: Environmental > Terrestrial > Soil > Wetlands > Permafrost | place: Sweden: Abisko... | reverse complement strand
ATGTAAGCTCCAATACGATGCATATGGAATTCGCTTATCATAATGCTAATAGAGTTGGAAAGCATTTTGAAGCCATAACCCTGATTTATATAATTAGAATCTACTTTATATCCTATCTGACATGAAAAGAAGGAACTCCTTTTCATGTCAGAAAAAGAAATTGTACCAATTATTTGATTAGGATTATTTTTATCAAACATATAAAATCTAATGTAAGTTCCGTGAAGAAATCCATCATATTCAGCAGCTATAAGTTTCTTTTGAAATTCTAAGGTATAGAAATTAAATGGCTTGTCTATTTCATACTGCTCAAATATTTCTTTGTTTCTATCATAAAAGGGCAGAATCATAGATGCATATTGGTTATCCAAAATTCTTAATATTATATCGTCAAATTCATATTCTAGATTCATTTTGAAGCTCCATTCTTATTATCTTTTTTTTTCAATTCGCGTAGTTCATGAAAAAAGGAGGTAAGAAGTGTGGTACATTCCTTTTCAAGAATTCCTTTTTCAATTTCAACTTGATGGTTAAATTGATGCATTTGTAAAAGATTAATAATAGAACCTGCACAACCGGCTTTGGGATTCATTGCGCCTATGATAACCTTTGGAATCCGAGCCTGTACAATTGCGCCAGAACACATTTGACAAGGCTCAAGCGTTATATACATCGTGCACTGTTCAAGACGCCAATCACCCAAATATTTACTTGCCTTTTTAATTGCGGTTATTTCTGCATGACCAAGTGCTGTTTTGTCAGTATTACGTCTATTATAACCACGACCAATTATTTTATCATTATATACAATAACGCATCCGATAGGTACTTCATTCAATTTAAGGGCTTTCTGAGCCTGTTGAATGGCGGCTTTCATATATTTTTCTTGGACTGTCATAATTTCCTCATTTCTAAAATCCGTTTTATAATAAAAACAATTATAACACAGAAATTATTACATTTTAAGAAATAAAATAGAATATAATAAATTGTTTATAAAATAATCTATAAAATTGAGCACAGACCTTGACAAACATGGTATTTATTTATATACTTTCAATACACTGTCAGTTGAAGTATATATAATTTCATTATTGTCAGTTCTAAAATTTGTTTATAAAATTTCCGCGCAGCTGGGGAGTTAGCGGCACCCTGTACCTGCAATCCGCTATAGCAGGAGTGATGTGTTGCCGAGGGTAAAATTTGTGGAGCAGCCCGGTATAAGTGGTGTTGACGTTTGGGTCTTTCGCAACAGAAATTCATGAATTATGTCAGGTCAGGAATGAAGCAGCATTAAGTGAAACCTTTTGTGTGCCGGAGGGTCACCTAGACTGAGCTAACGATATCGGTAACGTCCGGGGATTCCTATTCGAAGCAATACGCGCGGATTATTAAAAAAAATATATTTGAATGAATTTTAAGACATTTGTTGGTTAATAATTTAATCTAACAAATGTCTTTTTGTTTGTATTTGAATAGATTTTATTATATAATAAGAATATATTTTAGTATAATTGAGCATTGTAAATTTATATTGTATTATACTAATATGAAAAGGAGCAATCATGAGAAAAGTTGGAATGATAACAAGTGGTGGTGATTGTCAAAGTCTCAATGCTTCAATGCGAGGTGTTGCCAAAGCATTGTACGGATCGGGAGAAGATTTTGAAATAATAGGAATAGAAGATGGCTATAGAGGTCTTATTTATGGAAATTATAGAACAATGCAATATAGTGATTTCTCTGGGATATTAACAGAGGGTGGAACAATTCTTGGAACTTCAAGACAGCCATTTAAATTAATGAGAGTATTAGACGAGAATGGATTAGATAAAGTTGAGGCAATGAAAAATAATTATTATAAGCTTGGACTTGAATGTTTGGTGATTCTTGGTGGTAATGGAACACACAAAACCGCTAATTTACTTCGAGAAGAAGGCCTTAATATTATTACACTTCCAAAGACTATAGATAATGATCTTTGGGGAACGGATATTACATTCGGATTTCAAAGTGCGGTCACTGTTGCAGCGAATGCGATAGATAACATTCATACAACTGCTTCATCTCATGGCCGCGTATTTATTGTTGAGGTTATGGGACATAAGGTTGGGTGGCTGACATTATATGCGGGTATTGCTAGTGGAGCTGATATAATTCTAATTCCAGAGATACCATATGATATTGATTCGATTGTGGATGCAATTAATAATAGAACGAAGCAGGGTAAGCGATTTTCTATTTTAGCCGTGGCGGAAGGTGCTATTTCAAAGGAAGAAGCAGCACTTACTAAGAAAGATTTGAAGGAAAAGAAAAAGAATCCAAAGTATCCATCAATTTCTTATGAGATTGGTCATGCAATTGAGGAAAAGACAGGGCAAGAGATTCGAGTTGCTATTCCGGGTCATATGCAACGAGGCGGTAGTCCGTGTCCATATGATAGAGTCCTTTCATCTAGGTTTGGTGCAGCAGCCGCTAATCTAGTGCTTAAGAAAGAATATGGAGTTATGGTAGGAATTAAAAATGGAGAAATGGTGAAGGTACCATTGGAAGAGGTTGCAGGCAAATTGAAATATGTCGATCCACAATCAACGATTGTACAGGAGGCGAAGTTACTTGGAATTAACTTTGGGACTAGTATCTAAACAAATATGAGTAAGGAAGACAGAATATGTCATATACAGCATTATATAGAAAATGGCGCCCGAATGATTTTACGGATGTCAAAGGACAAGACCATATAGTAACAACGTTAAAAAATCAAATAAAAGCGGACAGAATTGGACATGCTTATTTGTTTTGTGGAACCAGAGGAACTGGTAAGACGACGATTGCAAAGATACTTGCAAAAGCAGTTAACTGCGAGCGCCCGGTAGATGGTAGCCCGTGTAATGAGTGCGAAACTTGCAAATCAATTACAGCAGGAACTTCAATGAATGTGATCGAAATTGATGCAGCGTCTAACAATGGTGTAGACAATATCCGTGAGATTAGAGATGAAGTTCAATATTCACCTACTTCTGGAAAATACAAGGTTTATATTATCGATGAAGTTCATATGCTTTCTATAGGAGCATTTAATGCATTACTAAAGACATTGGAGGAGCCTCCAGCTTATGTAATATTTATACTTGCTACAACAGAGGCTCATAAGATTCCTATAACAATTTTATCACGATGTCAAAGATATGATTTTAAAAGGATTTCAATTGATACGATAACCGAGCGTCTTAGTGAACTTATGATTTCGGAGAAAGTGAATGTAGAGGAAAAGGCGCTTAGGTACATAGCAAAAGCGGCAGATGGATCTTTGCGTGATGCACTTAGCTTATTAGATCAGTGTATTGCATTTTATTTAGGCAAGGATTTAAAATATGATAATGTGCTAGAGGTGCTTGGCGCAGTAGACACAGAAGTTTTTAGTAAACTACTTTCAAAAGTACTTGCCCAAGATATAGCCGGATGCATTCATTTACTTGAGGAACTTGTAGTTCTAGGCCGTGATTTAGGACAATTTGTAATAGATTTTGTATGGTATCTTAGAAATTTATTGTTGATTAAGACTTCAGATAACGTAGAAGATGTTATTGATGCATCCGCTGAGAATTTACAGTTATTAAAAGCACAGTCTCAATTAGTGGATAGTGATACGCTGATGAGATATATTAGAATATTTTCTGAGTTATCGAATAATATTAAATATTCGTCGCAGAAGAGAATTTTAGTTGAGATAGCATTAATAAAGTTAACCAAGCCAGCAATGGAGCAAAGCAAAGAAATATCAGACATAATTAGTAGACTTACAATGATTGAAAAGCAGTTAGAAGAAGGCATCAAGGTTAATGTTTTGCAAGGAAATGCTGGATTTACAGGCAATGGAGGTGCACAGGAGTATTTAGGTAATGGTGCAGATAATGCACAACAAAGTAAGAAGCGCATTATAGAGGCCCTTCCAGCAGAACTTAAAACCGTAGCGACTCAATGGAATAATATAATTCAGTCGCTTGAGGACGGGGCACTTTATGGAATGTTAAAGAGCGCGCATGTAACTGTTTCGGAAGATGGTAGTACTTTGGAGTTGATTTTTGAGGCAGTAACAGCATATAGTTATGTTAATCGTGAGGAATATTTAGCACAGATTGAGAAAGTGATTGAACAAAAGACGAGTAGGCATGTACTGCTCAAGGCAATATTATTAAAACAGAATGAAGATTTTCATAATATGTTTACAGATATAAGAGAGTTAGTTAAAATGGATATTGAGATAGAAGATGATAAGGAGGATTTAATATAATGGCAAAAAAAGGTGGATTTCCAGGCGGTATGCCAGGAAACATGAACAATCTAATGAAACAGGCTCAAAAGATGCAGAAACAAATGGAAGATAGTAACAAGGAATTGGAAACCAAAGAATTTACAGCAACAGCAGGTGGTGGAGCCGTTGAAGTCACAGTATCTGGCAAGAAGGAAGTAACTAAAGTTAAGTTATCAGCAGAAGTTGTAGATCCAGAAGACATTGAAATGCTTGAGGATTTAATTTTAGCAGCAACGAATGAAGCTCTTAGAAAGATGGAAGGCGAAACCCAGTCTCAGATGTCTAAAATCACAGGCGGCTTAGGTGGCCTGGCCGGTGGCGGCTTCCCATTCTGACCGCGAAGTAATGAGTAAGGCATACGAAAATTAAGGAAGCCAAAAATAAGCTCGCTTATTTTTGGCTGGATTAATTTTCGTATATCTGACGAATACCGCGATGCACATCAAAACACGCGAAGCGAGTTTTGATGTGCGCTTCTTAGCGGAACTCGTCAGATGTAGGAACTTGCAAAGCAAGTTCCTACATGCCATACGTATGGGAATGTTATTTATCATAAGGAAATTGCAAAGCAAGTTCCTACATGCCGTGCGTATGGGAATGTTATTTATCATACGAAAATTAAGGAAGCAAGTTCCTACATGCCATTACATGTAATATTCATCAAATGTCATAACAACAGATAATTCGGAAGGTACCGGTAAACATATGGATTTATACAGTAGTCATATAAATAAATTAATAGAAGAATTATCTAGATTACCAGGTGTAGGACCTAAGTCCGCACAACGCCTGGCTTTTCATATCATCAATATGCCTAGTGAAGAAGTAGTACAACTGTCTGCCTCAATCATTGATGCAAAGTCAAATGTTAGATATTGCAAGCAATGTTTTACTCTTACAGATGATGATTTGTGTCCAATCTGTAAAAATGTAAAACGTGATCATAAAACAATAATGGTAGTGGAAACTACAAGAGATTTGGCAGCATATGAAAAAATAGGTAGATTCGAAGGCGTGTATCACGTCCTTCATGGTGCGATTTCACCTATGTTAGGGATAGGCCCCAATGAGATCAAACTAAAGGAATTGATTCAAAGACTGCAAGAGGATGTTGATGAGGTTATTATTGCAACTAATTCTAGTCTTGAAGGCGAAACAACTGCAATGTATATAAGCAAGTTAGTAAAACCAACCGGCATCAAAGTAACTCGAATCGCCAGCGGCGTACCCGTCGGCGGCGATCTAGAGTATATCGATGAAGTAACCCTCCTAAGAGCCCTAGACGGCCGAATTGAACTCTAGGACGATGTATATCAGACGCCCTTTACAAAGTAAATCATGAATAGAAATGTATAATGATTCATTTTGGCGTCGACCGGCTGAAAGTCGCGCCTATGTTTTGTTAAGACTCAGATGAAAAATGAGCGTAAGCGAGTCTTTTCATCATCTTTTGAGGCTTATAAAAAACATGCGACTTGAAGGAAAGGCAGCAAAAATTAATCCTTATACATTCCTATTCATTCACTACCTACCGAAGAGGCCCGATACCTCCAAATAAAATCATTGAATTACGAGGCGATAAAATGGCACAGGAACACATTTTGTTAAATGATATAATTTCAGACCATAGAGAACGAATGTTAAACTTGAAAAAATATTATCCTTTTTTTAAACTTACAGACGTATCGTTCTCACAATTCAAAGACGGTAAATATGATATATTGGATATGGGATATCTGATTATGGCTATATTGCGCTTCTTTATTGAAGAGAATAATTTCAAACAAAAAGATGTTACTTATCATGAATATGTAGAATTTATTACCACTTGTGTGAATCGGGATTTTGGTCTTGATGTAGGAGAGGCTGAAGTAAAGGAAATTGCTGACTATATATTTGATAAGATTAAAAATGATGGAAAGCCTTTCTGCTTTGAATATTTTGATCCGGTGGATAGGAAAAAACGTACCTCAAGAATGAAAATTATTGAAAGTAAAATTATAGATAGTACGGTGTGGTATTCAATCAGTGCAGATGCAATTGAGTTCTATTTGGAGACAAAGGAAATCAAGGACGAAAGCAGGATAAGCGTGCAGCAATTGCTCCTTGAGAAGATGATTCGTTCACAGGACTTCAAAGGTGGAACCGAAGTAATTCAGAGAATTAATGAAGAAGTGAGCAGACTTCAGATCAGAAAGAATGAAGTCTTAAATATATTGACAACTGACGTATTTGCAGGCATCGAGGCTTATGAAAGCTTTGTTGATATTGGAATGCGTTGGTTCGAAGAGGAAGAGAAGCTTTTTGTGAATAACAAAGAGCTTATTTTTGCGGCTCTTTCCAAAGCTGAAGAGAGCAAGGAAAATGGTTCAAATGAAAGTTATTATAGAACGATTGATGAGATATATCAGCTTGAAATTCAGCTTAAGGTCGCAATGAATAAACACAGTGAACTACTCAGAGCATGTACTGATATGCAAAAACTTACAGATGAAATTGTGAAAAAGAATAAGCTGAGCAAACTTCGAAGCCATTTTGACTTTAAGAATATGCTAAATACATTAATCAAGAATGATGATGTTGATACACTTGGACTGATAATAGCATCAATGCTAAAACCAAAAGCGAAGAAGACATTTAACATAATAAGCATGGATGACTGTCTGACATACAGACCTGAAAGATATGATAAGGCAGAAACGGTAAGTAAATCAGCCCTTGAAGATATCAAATTTGTAGATGAAATCGAAGATGACAGAATCAAGAATAATTACCGCTTTCTTATGCGTAATCTTTTAATATATTTGAACAAATACAACACATTTACACTTAAGGAATTCAATGAAGTACTGGAACGAAATTACTCCGAAAAGATATTTAAGAACGGAGATTATTATTCGTTTTTTATAAATTTATGCCAAAAGAAAGAATATGAAATCGGTGAGGGAGCAAGCGCTAAGGAAAGCTTTTTGGATGAAATTATTCATGAAGAATTTAAGGATTATAAGAGGGTTGATTTTACAATTTCAATGGCAGAAAGTGCTGAAGATACGATTCAGTTATTGGATTTATTTGAAGTATCCAATATAACATTTACGAGAAAGGATAACACAGACAATGGAACAGAAAAATCTTGATAAAGCACTTGATATCATATCAAAATTAATAGTAGGAACTGAGGTAAATGAGAAGGGTGAAAATGCATCACTCTATCAAGAATATAGCTCTAATTCCGAAGTTTTTGATATCGTCCACATGGCTCTTAAAAAAATGAATCTATACGTGTATGAATATCGTAATTCTTTGTTTGTAAGCCCAGGTGAAAACAATCGCATTTTTGGATACAGCAATGAGGAACTGAAAAAGGAAATTGGCGTTAAGCTCAATAAGGAATTATATCTTTGCTATTTTATTATATATAATGTGATTACGGAATTCTATAGCGATTCCAATAGCTATACATATTCAGAATTTGTAAGAATAGAAGATATTATTAAAAACGTTGAGACCAGTATTTCTGGAATTATTGACAAATCCAAAGGTATTATTCTAGATGAAATCGAAGAGAACAGTTTTAAGCAGATTGCACTCGTATGGGATGAACTTCCAATCACAAGTATGGAGGATTCCACCGGAATGAGGGCTGCAAGAAATTCCAAAGTGGGATTTGTGAAGATGGTGTTTAACTTTTTGACTTACCAAGAATTATTGGTTGAGGCACAGGAAAGATATTATCCGACGGATCGTTTTAAAGCGTTAGTAGAAAATTATTTTGATGATTTTAAGGGGCGTCTGGCAGAAATCATGAATGCAAGGGGGGAAGAACATAATGCCACAAATTAATCGAATTAGGGTAAATAACGTAAAATATAATTTTGGGACACAGTACTATGATGATTTCGTAATGAGGTTTTCCGGAAAAAACGCGATATATGATTTGGCAAATGGTGGAGGAAAGAGCCTTCTTATGCTTCTCATTTTGCAGAACCTTATTCCGAACTGTACACTTGATGAAAAACAGCCAATAGAGAAATTATTTCGTGGAAATGGTGGAAACAATACAATTCATTCTTTGGTAGAGTGGAAACTTGATCCTTGCTATATGAAGAATAATTTTAAATACATGACAACTGGATTCTGTGCTAGAAAAGGCAGAAGCGGTAGTGGAGATGACAGTGATTTACAGGGGGCTTCACAGGGAAATACTGTGGGGGAATCAAGTAGCGCTTCAAGAGATACTGCAAGTTTGGAATATTTTAATTATGTTATTTTTTATAGAGAATTTGGAGATAATGATATTCGAAACCTTCCACTGAGTAATGGAAGTGAGCGAATTACATTTGCTGGACTTAAGAATTTCCTTAGAGAACTTGAAAAGAAAGATTTTGGTGTATCGGTTAAAATATTCGAGCGAAAAGGCGATTACCAGAAATTCATAAGTGAATATGGATTATACGAAAGTGAATGGGAAATCATATGTGGAATTAACAAAACAGAGGGACATGTAAGGACTTATTTTGAAACGAATTACAAGACAAGCCGTAAGGTCGTTGAAGATTTGCTTATTGAAGAGATCATTCAGAAATCATTTAATAATAAGTTGGGTGTCGAAAATGATGATGGTGAGATGGCTAAGACACTTCTTGATATTAAGGACAAATTAGTTGAACTTTCAAAGAAGCATAGCGAAATAAACGGGTATGATAATCAGGTTTTTGCAATGCAAGAATTCGCAAAACAAATTATTACATTTGAAGATATATATAGTAAGAAAGAACAACTGCAGAAGCAGCTTTTTGATATGCTTATTTCGTGCAAGATTGATCTACGAACAAATAATGATAAGTACGATAAAATGGTTAGCGGGCTAGAATATATCAAAGAAGAACTGTCCGATGAGCAGAAATTAATCAGCACGGCACAGGTTATTGAAGAGCAACATTCACTTAATAAAATAAAGTTATTGGTGGAAGAGACAATTCAGAGTAAAGACAATCTGACTGTTTTTAACAAAGATATGAGAACGCAGCTTCTAAATAGGGAGTCAGCAAATGATTATAGAGATTATCTAGAATATACCAAACTACAGGATGAAATCAGAGAAACCATTGATAACAGATTACGTGATCATGGAGACATCATTAACGAGCTAAACGTAGTTGCATTAGTGAAATATGAAAAAGACAAGGTAGAAGATGCTCAGTTAGAAGGAAGAGTAGCTAAGACAAATAAAGAGTTACAAGAGGCGGAGCGACATCTAGAAGAACTTGATTTATTAGAACGTAATTCAGATAGAAAGGCAGCAGTTCTTGAAAGCAAGGCAGCAGTGATTGAAAAAGAAATAGAAAAAGATGAGGTAGCCCTAAAAGTACTTATGGAGAGCGGCCTTATTCTTGTATCTGAAAATGCAGCTGAGACACTTGGGGAAAGTACAGATAAATTAAAAGAAATGCAGTTTAAACTACACCAAGAACAAGTAGATTATGATGATGTTATTAAGAAACTGGAAGACTGTAGAAATAAAATAAACAAAAATGATGTTACCATAGATGTGTTAACTGAAGAGTCAATGGAATTAGAGCACAAAAGTGCGAAACAAGAAAGTGTAAATAAAAGATGTGAATCTCTTTTCAAAGTCTATAATGAGACGGATATCAAGGTGTTATTAAACATAATCACCAATACATATAAGAATGATACAAAAGAAGTTGAAGAACTTGAAACTGAGTTAAAGTCATTAAAAGAATATGCAGAAAATTTAGTAGATGGGAAATATATCTGTAATGGAAAGCAGTACCTCCAAGTAAAAGATTATCTTCTTAGACATTATGGAGAAGACGTAATTGACGGGCAGACTTGGTTTAGAGGCCTTAATCCTGGTCAAAAAAGAGATGTATCCAAAAGAACTCCATTTGTTCGCTATGGTTTTATTATAAAAAACAATTTCGAAAAAATAAAATCAGATACTACACTCCAAAATTTCAATCAGAGCTCATATGTAGTACCGATAATGAGTGAAGAAATTCTGATTGACATGAAACTTGAAGTTAATTCTGATATGGTAAGATTTGCGACAAAAGATCTTGAATTTTTGAATGATGAAGCAAAGGTTGAAGCTGAATTAACAAATACCAGAGAAGAAATTGAAAATTTGGAACATAAGCTTGCCAAGCGAAAGGATAGAACTGCACTGATATGGGAAGATTATGAATTTGTCTTATGTTACTCACAAAATTCAAGCAACTTAAATGATAATCAGGGTGTAAGGTTTGAAACCGTTTTATCGAAACTAAAAAATTTAAACGAAGAAAAAATATTGTTGATTGAAGCGAAACAAAAGTTAGAAAATCGTTGTGAGGAAAAAAAGAAAGCTGTTAAAATTAGCGCTGATACGATTCGAGAGTCTGAAAATGATATTATTGTTTTAAAAAAAATCAAAGAATTACATGATAAGATCCAGGAAAAATACACTGAATTTAAAGAAGATAAAAGGAATGCAAAAGAGTCAGCAGTACAATTTGAATTTGCAAAATCACAGTTAGGTGAAGCAAGATTTAATGTTCAAGCAAAAAAAATCACGGCAGATGCATTGCTAGAAGAAAAGATAAAAAAAGATGCTGATTGGGAAAAAATATACCTTCCATATTATTCAGAGTCTGCAGACATCACCAATGCCAGCGAATATAGTGGACTTACAGCCGATCAGCTTGAAAGCAAGTTCTTGGGCCTTAGAACAGTGATTGAAAAGGAAACGACTGACATCAGTGATAAGGAAGCGCTTTTGAATACGTACAAAGCTTCAATTGAAAAATGCAGAAATAACATTATATACAGGGATCTGGATTTTGATGACGTTGCAGAGCTGTTTGAAAACAAAAAGATATATGCCAGCACTCCAAGTGAACTTATGGAGATTAAGAATAAATTAAAACAATATGATTCGGATATATTGAAGTTTGATAAAGAACTTGAAGCGCAAAGCGCGCTGATGAATAGAATTGAAGGAAGTATAGAACATGCAAAGCGTCAGATTACCGAGAAATATGGGATATTTGAGGAATTTTCCTGCGATAATCCAACAATTTTTGTTGAACAGCATAAAACCCTAAGCAAGCGATTACATGAAAATATCAAAGAGATGGAAAGCAAGATAAAATCGGCAGAAATCAAGATAAAAGAGACTCTTTTGATTGAAAAAGATCTAGAAAGAATTGTAAAAAATGCTGGACTTATCGTACCAGAAAACATTGATATATTTGGTAATATAAATCATACACTTCCGGATATAAAAGAAATCAATGTACAAGATTACGAACGGGTCCAAAAGGAATTTGAATCGCTTATCAAGTTAGAATACAAAAAGAAAGAAGAATTCCAAAAACAGAAAGCAATCCTTGTGGATAAACTGAATAAGCTGAATGCATTTGAACTCGCAAATGAAGTTACTAATAGTGTAAATGTACCAGAAACAGTTGAAAAAGCTAGAGAATTAAAGGAAAATATTTCCGAAACCAATACATTTATATTACTTGAAAAAGATAGAATATCCAAAGGAATCGAGGATATGGAGCGAATTAAGGATAACTTTGAAAACCGTTGTGTACAGACGTGTGTCAATATAAAAACCGAACTTGACAGACTACCAAGTTTATCCACGATTACACTTGAGGATGAGGTGATTTCAATTATTGGACTTCAAATTCCATATGTAAAAGAGGAATTTTTCAAAGATAGAATGTCATCATATATTAATGAAACGGTAACTGGCGCAGAAAGCTTTAAAAATTCCGAGGAACGTCTTAAATATATCAGAAACCGTCTGACATGGAAAAAACTATTTTCTGTAATTGTAACTGATATGAATACAATTCGAATTAATTTGTACAAACGTGAAAGAATC
>Ga0302165_10000675_pt1 | contig 12228 bp, 11 predicted proteins | sample I_Fen_E3_2_FD_193499 | JGI IMG/M metagenome (GOLD analysis project Ga0302165, IMG submission 193499) | Peat permafrost microbial communities from Stordalen Mire near Abisko, Sweden - I_Fen_E3_2 | ecosystem: Environmental > Terrestrial > Soil > Wetlands > Permafrost | place: Sweden: Abisko... | reverse complement strand
AACCAAATTTATGCAAAAAAAGCAAGGGATAAACGACTGTGAGTATCACCTCTTGTTACACGGTATTGAATACAATGAATCAATTGATTATAAAAAATCTCCTCTTATATTAATATAAGAGGAGATCCTTAGTGCCAAATTACAATAATTTATAATCCATGTGTATCGGCAACAGCTTTAAAAACTATTTTACCATTCACAATATTAAGTCCTTTTCGTAAATCTTCATGTTTTTCGCAAGCTTTTTCCCAACCCATATTAGCCAGAATTACGGCATAAGGTAATGTTGCATTTGTCAATGCTAGAGTTGACGTGAAAGGTACAGCTCCGGGTATATTTGCTACGCAATAGTGTAAAATGCCTTCTATAGAATAAACAGGTTCAGCGTGTGTGGTTGGATGGGATGTTTCAAAACAGCCGCCCTGGTCTATAGCCACATCGACAAGCACTGAACCTGGTTGCATAAGTTTAAGCATCTCACGTGTTATAAGATGGGGGGCTTTGGCTCCGGGAATAAGTACTGCTCCAATCACTAAATCGGTTATTGGAAGTAATTCTTCTATATTTGACGTTGTAGACATCAGTGTATCCACATTTGCCGGCATTATTTCACTTAAATAACGTAAACGGGGCAGGGAAATATCTGCTATGGTTACGTGGGCACCTATTCCTGCTGCCATTAAAGCAGCTTGTGTTCCAACAATGCCACCTCCTAATACCAATACATTTGCCGGTTTTACTCCAGGAACTCCACCTAGTAAAATGCCTTTTCCTCCTTTTGGTTTTTCCAAACAACGTGCACCTTCTTGAATAGACATTCTTCCTGCAACTTCAGACATTGGAATTAATAAAGGTAATGTGTGATCTTCTTTTTCTACAGTTTCATATGCCAGACAGACTGCTCCACTCTCCATCATGGCTAACGTAAGTTCTTTTTCAGAAGCAAAATGAAAATAGGTAAACAACAGTTGATTGCGACGAATAAGTTTATATTCGCTTTTAATCGGTTCTTTTACTTTCATAATCATTTCCGCAATTGCAAATACTTCTTCTGGAGAACCGAGAATTTGTGCACCGGATTTGATATACTGTTCATTACTGAAACCACTGTTTTCACCAGCATGAGTTTCCACAAATACTTCATGACCTTGTTGAACAAGTGTTTTTGCACCGCCTGGCGTTAATGCGACACGATTTTCATTGTTTTTAATTTCTTTTGGAATTCCAATTTTCATATTCGAATTGTTTTAAAAATGTTGGTAGATTAATTCTTTCAATTTACTTTAATATGAGTTTCTGAAAGCTAAATACTGGTCGAAATTGAATAAATCGTTGTAAAAATACAAGTTTAATTTTAAATTGGAATACGAAAACGATAAAAATTAATCAAATGCCATGTGAATTTATGTAATCATCTAATTATTAGGTATTACAAGCTAGTATGAAATGATATATTTCAGGTTCTATTTAATTGAAAAAAGTGTGAATAAATAGAATGCAAACGATTGTTATTTGGTTGGAAGTTCGCCGGGAAATAGGTGTCGATTACAATTTGAAAGGGAGTCTTTTTCTTGTGTTGAATGAAAAGGAATAGCTGAAAGGATGATCTAAAAGAGTTTAAAAAAAACATTACTTCCAGTTTTTTCTAAGCATAAAAAGGAAACAATATTTTTTGAATTTAAATGTGACTTAATTATTTAAATTTTTTTTACGTAAAAGGTAATATGAAAAATAGAATTAATCAGCCAATTTAAAAACCTCTTCTAATGCGTATGTAGACGATTGTTTTGTCTCAGCGGCTACTATCATTGCTTTTGCAACTATAGTAGCATGTATAGGCTTGTAGCGTCCAAAGAACCCTATTTTGTTCAGGACATTCAATGATATATAAGCCATTTTCTCTGCTGGACGGTTTTGAATTCGGTCACCGACCAGGACGCTGGGTTTAATGATGCTTATTATTTCAAATGGCAACTTCTGAACTTCTTTTTCAAGTTCACCTTTCATTTTTGTGTAAAATATCTTTGACTTTGAGTTTGCTCCTGCTGAAGATATCAAAACATAATGTTTTACATCGTTTTCAGCCGCGATTTTCGCAACTGTATATTGATAGGTGAAGTCAACTTTGTATTGAGCTTCTTTGGTTTTAGCCTGTGCTATTGTAGTTCCAAGGGTTGAAAGCAGAACATCGCCTGTTACCTGTTTTCTCCAGGTTTCAGGCTCGTCGAAATTAATTACTTGTTCTGTAAGTTTTGGATTCGTAAATCCACTTGGACGTCTGACTAAAGAAAGAATTTCAGAATAATTTTTATTTTTAATCAAAGATTGAATAAGTTGTATGCCAACCATTCCCGTTGCACCGATTACAATGGCTTTTTTCATCCTGTTTTATGTGAATTTATTTGTTGTTTTAGTTTTAAGCTGGAATTCTCTCTTTGTGATATATTTGCTCGGATTAACCTCTGCTAATTCGTTTTGACTTTTAATTGATTCATTTCTGGTTCGTTAATATGAATATCTCTAAAACCCAAGAAATACAAAACTCCATCTAATCCAATAGTCGAAATAGATTGTTGGGCATTTGCAATTACCTTAGGTTTTGCGTGAAAGGCAATTCCTAATCCGGCAATATTTAGCATGGGTAAATCATTGGCTCCATCACCAACCGCAATAACTTGCTCCAAATCAATTTTCTCGACTTGTGCTATTAGTTTGAGTAATTCTGCTTTACGTTTACCGTCAACAATATCACCAATGTAATTTCCTGTTAGCTTACCATCTATTATCTCAAGCTCATTGGCGTAAACATAGTCAACGTCGAAAAGTTTTTTTAGATAATTTCCGTAATAGGTGAATCCACCGGAAAGAATAGCAATTTTGAACCCTATCTTTTTTAGAATGGAAATCAATCTTTCTGCACCATCCATGATTGGTAAATGATGTGCTATATCTTGAAGTACCGTTTCATCAAGACCTTTTAATAAAGCAATACGTTGTTTGAAACTTTCAGAAAAATCAATTTCACCTCGCATTGCCGATTCAGTAATTGCCCGTACTTCATTTCCAACTCCTGCTCTGTCTGCTAATTCATCAATTACTTCAGTTTTAATTAAGGTAGAATCCATATCAAAACATATTAAGCGGCGACTACGACGAAACATATCATCTTTCTGAAATGAAATATCGATTCCCAATTCAGATGTATAATGCATAAACTGCGAGGAAAGAATATTCTTATTTAACAATGTGCCACGTACAGATAGTTCTATACAGGATCGGTTTGAATTTTTGTCGTTTATTTCCAGTGATGGACGTCCTGTTAAACGGATGATAGAATCAATGTTTAGATTTTGCTCAGATACTGTTTTTGTAACCATGGACAGTTGTTTCGCGGTAATCTCTTTGCCAAGTAGAGTCACAATATATCTGCTTTTTCCTTGTTGTTCAACCCAGTTTTCATATCGCACAGTAGTGATAGGAGTAAAACGAACGTTCACGTTTAATTCGGAACATTTGAAAAGAACTTCTTTCAATATATTTCCTGAATCTGATTGATTCGTGACTTTGAAAAGAATACCTAATGAAAGTGTGTGATGGATATCAGCCTGACCAATATCCAAAATGATTGCATTGTAATTTCCTAGAATTTCAGTTATAGCAGAAGTTACACCCGGTTTATCATCCCCTGAGATATTGATAAGAATTATTTCACTATTCGGCATATTTTAGTTTATTGTTTATTGTTTGTAATTAAGATTTTGTTGACAAACGCATTTTTTTGAGTTCATCTTCTGTTCTGGTATTTTTCGAAAGTTGATAGGGTACTTTGAACATACTTAACTGTTTCCTTCCCTCGATAATAACCATATTTTACGACCGGATCATTGTAAAAATCAGGATCATCTTTTTTGAGCAGAAAATACTCAACGTGATTGAACCAGATGTGTGGGTTCTTCCCGAATTTTTTGGCCAAAGCCATTGCATCCAATACATGAGCTGGTCCTGAATTATATGCCGCAAGAATGAATTTAAAGCGTTCTTCTTTGTTTTCAATTTGTCGAAATATTAAGTTTAAGCTTTTAATATACTGAACCCCTGCTTCAATATTCATTTCCGGATCAAAAACAGTATTTCTGTCAAGTCCAAACTTTAACGCAGTGCGTGGCATTAACTGCATAATTCCGCCTGCTCCGGACCAAGATTCATCTGTTGGATCAAATCTCGACTCATGGAAAGCCAATGCAGCTAATAATCGCCAGTCCCAATGGATGCTTTGCGCATATTTTTTAAAGAGATGATCGTAGGGTGAGATAGCCCCTTTGGGTATCTTTATTTTTCGAAGTGCAAAGTACGGACTTTTTTCCCAGTATTTATTGATAAGTACAGATTGAATTTGATCTGTTACAGGAAGTTTTTCCCATTTCTCGATAGCTTTCTTTAAATTGTGACTCTTTTTACGAATTAACCAGCCATTATGTTGGTCGAATCCAACCGACATACGGCAGTCTATCGTTTTGCTGTATGATTTATGCAAAAGGGCTACATTATGGTAAGCAAGTGTATAACTGATTTTATTTTCGGCAACCATATCAATCAAATCATCATTCGAAAGTGAGTCGTCAGCTAATACTATTTTGATGGTTCCTCCAATTTCATCATTTAATGCAAGTAATCGATCATAAAAAATACTATTTTCTTTTACGTAAACGCTTTTCCCTGCTAAATCGGTTACCTCTGATAGTGCATTTGTCCCCATATTTTGAACTAAGACCTGATAAGACTCTGACTGAGGCAATACAAAATTGAACTTTCTTTTTAATTCTTTTGTCTCAGTAACATCATAAGCTACAATGTCAACTTTATTTTCCTGAAGCCATTGAGCCATTTCGTTTTCTGACGTGGCAATACTGATTTCCAGATTTAAATGCAAATAGTTGGCCAGGTTTTCGGCCATTTCATAATCAAATCCCATCAACTCATCCCTAAAGAAAAAGTAAGAAGTAGAGCCATACATTGTTGCTACCCTTAGTGTATCAGATTTCATTATTTCATTTAAATCATTTGAAACAGGATACGACAATTTCTCTGTGTTTTTATGAACGCATGATGCGAATAAAAAAACGGACAATAGCAGGAGAATAATTGTATTTGTATTCCTGGGCATAATGTTTTACTGAAGAAATTGAATATTCTCACTTTTTATCAAGTCTAAACCATTCAATCTTAAAAAAACTTGTGCGGTTGCCAGTACATCTTTTTGACAATACAGACTTATGCGGTCAATGTCTTTTTCTTTGTAAAAAACATGAGCCACCTGACTGCCATCAATGTCATCTTTTGGAGTTGGAATCCCAAAAACGGCTGTCAATAGTTTTAATGCAGTATAATTTTTATAATCACCAAACTTCCATAATTCAAGCGTGTCAATGAAACTAATTTCCCAGGGCTTTTTACCTGAAATCTGGAATATAGGTGGTAGATTCAGTCTGTTAATCAACAAACGTCTACAAATGTAAGGAATGTCAAATTCTTTGATATTGTGCCCGCAAAGAGTTTGTTCTTTGGTTGTGCAAAATTTGACTATCAGTTCAACAAAATTGGAAAGCAGAAGTTTCTCGTTATCTCCTGCAAAGGATTTCGTCCTGAAATTCATTTCAGTTCCCTGAAAATGGATGAATCCTACAGATATACAAACAATTTTTCCAAATTCCGAATATATTCCGGCACTATTGTTAAATGCTTCGGATGCAGTTGTTTCTTCACTATATTTTTCCGGCATTCGTTTTTGAATAACCGCAAACTTATCTTCCCATAAATGAGCTAACTCACTGGATAATTCTGAAAAATCTGATGTTTTAGGCACTGTTTCAATGTCGAGGAACATTATTTTCGGAAGTTCGTTTTGCTGCATATTTTTTCATTTATCAGTTTATACTTCTCATTTCTGTTTTAGGTTAATTTCGTTTCCAGATTATTCTCAATATATTTTGTCAGGATATCAATAGCAATATGGTTATTTCCTCCCTGCGGTATAATTAAATCAGCAAAGCGCTTTGAGGGTTCGATAAATTGCAGGTGCATAGGCTTCACTGTACATTCATAACGCTCCATCACTTTATTTACGGATCGTCCGCGTTCAATAATATCTCTGTTAATTACCCGTATTAACCGGTCATCCGCATCTGCATCAACAAATACCTTCAAATCCATCATCTTTCGTAATTCCGGGTTTGTTAGTACCAAAATGCCTTCCACGATAATGACATGGCAGGGTTTTATTGGAATGGTTTCACTGGAACGTGTACAAGTTAAATAGGAATAAATAGGTTGTTGTATTGTTTTTCCTTTCCTTAATTCTTTCAAATGTTTTACCAATAACTCAAACTCGATAGAATCGGGATGATCAAAATTGATTTCAAGACGTTCTTCAAGGGGTAGATGACCGCTATCACGGTAGTAAGAATCCTGAGGTAGAATAACCACTTCGCCTTGCGGCAATCGTTGTAAGATTTTACGTACAACAGTCGTTTTTCCTGACCCTGTTCCCCCCGCGATTCCAATAATTAGCATGTTGTTGTTTTTTAGTTTTTAGAGTACTAAAGTAAGAATTTATTTTTTTTCATTTGTCTTTGTTTGCTATTATTTTTGATTTACCTCAGTCGTAAATATATAACTATCTGTTATGTTCTGTTTTACATTTATGACATTAGCTTTTATTAGTATTCAGAATCGTTATAAAATGAATAAATATCATGTTTCTAAACTAAAAATAAAGTATCCATATGGTGAATTTTCGTACATTTGTGCAACCAACATTCATTAATTTATTCAGTATGATGAAAAGATCTTCTTTCTTCCTTCACCGTTTTATCGGAATTTATTTGTTACTTGGATATTTTTCTTTTTGTACTCTTTCTGCAACAGAATACAATATCATTCCTTATCCAAAACAATTAATTCCTAAATTGGGTTCATTTACCTTCAATAAACGTACTGCAGTGTTGTGTCCGACTAAAGAACCTGAGATTCTTAAATTGGCTGAACAATTTACAGAACAAATAAAACTGGTAACCGGGCTGAAACTAGAAATCAGGGATAATGCATCTGCTGATACAGTAAATTCTGTCCTGTTTCAATCAATACCTTTCGATAACCCTGAAGGATACCGCTTATCTGTCTCCACTAAAACAATCAGCATAAAAGCAAATACTCCCAATGGTTTCTTTTATGGCCTGCAAACGTTGTATCAGTTATTACCTGCTGAGATTTATGGTAAGAAACAAGTATACGGGAAAGAGTGGTTTGCACCTGCAGTTCTGATTAGTGATGCACCCCGTTTTGGATATCGGGGATTGCATTTAGATGTTAGTCGTCACTTCTTTCCGGTTGAATTTATTAAGAAGTATATCGATGCCATGGCTATACACAAGTTTAATAATTTCCACTGGCATTTAACCGATGATCAGGGTTGGCGTATTGAGATAAAGAAATATCCACGTTTGACTGAAGTGGGTTCACGTCGTGATGAAACACTTGTCGGATACTATTTTGAACGTTTTCCGCAAAAGTATGATGGAAAACCCTATGGTGGTTTTTATACTCAAAAGGAAGCATGCGAGATCGTAGCCTATGCCAAAGAACGGTTTATAACTGTAATCCCCGAAATTGAAATGCCTGGTCATGCACAGGCTGCTGTTGCTTCCTATCCTTATCTGTCGTGTACTCCCGATTCAGTTATAAAAGTTGCTACAAAATGGGGTATTTTCCAGGATGTATATTGTCCCAGTGATGCCACATTCAGTTTTATCGAGAATGTATTGACTGAAATTATGGATATTTTTCCTTCTAAATATATTCATATAGGTGGTGATGAATGCCTGAAAAACCTTTGGAAAAAAAGCCCTCAATGCCAGGCAATGATTAAAACCCTCAATTTAAAAGATGAGAATGGTCTGCAAAGTTATTTTGTAGAACGGATAGAAAAGTTTGTCAATTCAAAAGGGCGTCAGATTATTGGTTGGGACGAAATACTGGATGGTGGATTAGCACCCAATGCCACCGTCATGTCCTGGAGAGGAATAGAAGGTGGAACTGTTGCTGCTAAATCAGGACATGATGTCATTATGACCCCTGGGACTCATTGCTATTTTGATAAGTATCAGTCCGATCCTGAAACAGAGCCTGTCACTATTGGTGGCTATTTGCCATTGAGCATGGTGTATCAATATGAACCAATCCCTGCTGAATTAACGGCTGAAGAGGGAAAACATATTTTGGGTGCACAGGCCAATTTGTTTACTGAGTATATGCCAACAACCGAAAGTGTAGAATATATGGCTTTCCCCAGGGTGTCCGCTATGGCCGAAGTAGTCTGGGGGAGTAAAGAAAACCGAAACTGGGAAAGCTTCCGTAGACGCATGCCGGCAGAATTTGAACGTTATGATCAGTTGGATATTCATTCGTCAAAAGCATTTTATGATGTGCAGTTTAAAACAGGATTTACCAGTGATAAGAAATTACAGGTTTCTCTTCTTTGTGAAGACCCGACAGCTCAAATTCGTTATTCTACAGGAGATAAGATACCAACTCTGAATGATCGGTTATATTCCACTCCAATTACTCTGGACAAATCAGCTACAATTACAGCAGTTGCCTTTACCAAAGGTAAAATGGAAGGTAAATCCACTACAAAATCATTCCTTGTCAGTAAATTAACAGGATTATCGTACACTAAAAGCTTTAATAATACCTGGTATGATGGTGGAAATAAAAATGCGCTTACAGATGGAATTCTCGGGAATACAAAAGTGTATACACAATGGTTGGGCTTTGCTAAAAAGGCAGATGGAGAAATTGTGGTGGATATGAAACGGGTTCAAAAGCTAGAACGCTTCTCGGTTGGGCTTTTAAATGCAACAGCTTTGTGTGTTATATTTCCAACCGAAATCAAATTATGGGGTTCAAAGGACGGTATCAATTATCAACTTCTGACAAAGCAACAATTACCGGCATCAACCTCTCCAACCTGGGAAATCTTACGTCCTGAACTTCGTTTTGCTCCAATCGAAGTCAGGTATTTAAAAATGCAATTAAAGTGTGCCGGACCATGTCCTGCAGATAAACCTGAGAATCCGGGCGGTAGTGTTATTTTTATTGATGAAATTTGTGCATGGTAAAGATCTTTTTCATCCTATCCTTTTTAGAAGCCGTTTTTTTTGTGTTTGGTATGTGAACGTTTAAAAACTGCTTTTGAACTGTTGTTCTTATAGTTGCAAGCAATATGTATCTTATTTTATTTTGTTTTAATTGTTTAATTTGATTAGTTTACTAAATAATTTACATCTAAGTTAACAAGAGTGGAATATTGTGTTATATTTGTCGGGGAATTGGCAACTCTAAATACAGAATCCACTACTATCCTTTTTTGAATAGATCACTATGTATAAACTTTCCTCTTTCATTAAACGAATGGTTTCGAGTAAATATAAAAATACTCTTTTTAGTTATTAAAATGGAACGTTTCAATAAGCTCCTGAATACTATATAATAATTGGTTTTCCGCTGAAAACAAATTATTGTTATAGCAAATATTTGAGAAGTATGATTCTAAGTAAATCATTCTCTTTAAAAGCCTATATGAAGTATAGTAATAAATATAATAAATCTCTAAAATTTAAATTTAAATGAAAAAGAATCTAATAGTTGGAATTGCATTTCTAATGATTACAATTTGTTCAGCAGCGCAAAAACAAGTGGTAAGAGTTGAATCACAAATTCAAGAAATTAAAAATGAACAACAATTCTTAAAGAGAAAAGTAGCTATTGCAAGATTTTCAAATGAGACTGAATATGCAAAAGGATTGTTTTATGACAAAACAAATGATCCGTTAGGGAAGCAAGCAGTTGACATTTTATCAACGAAATTGGCTTCATCCAACAAATTCATTTTATTGGAACGTCAGGACCTGGATAAAGTTCTGGAAGAAGTGAAAATTACAGGTAATGAGGGCTCTCAAAAAGTTGGTGCAGACTATCTTATTGTTGGATCCATAACTGAATTTGGCAGGAAGAATATTGGAAATGTAAAAGTGTTTTCCAGAAGTAAATCTCAAATTGTACAGGCAGGAGTTAGTATTCGTTTGATTGATGTTTCTACCGGTCAAATTATATATTCAGAAGAAGCGAAAGGAGAAGCTGAAACTACAAGTAAAACCGTTATGGGACTGGGAGATAAAACAGACTATGATGCAACTTTGAGCGATAAAGCAATTTCTGCCGCCATATCAAAATTGGTTGAGAATATTATTAATAATTGCATGGATAGACCTTGGAAGTCGTATTTCCTGGCATACGATGAAAATGGCATCATTATTTCGGGTGGTAAAAGTCAGGGAATACGTATCGGAGAAGTGTATGATGTAGTAGAAAAAGGAAAGACCGTAAAGAATCCTCAAACTGGTATGACCTTTGAACTTCCTGGGAAATCAGTTGCAAAAATAAAAATTGATTTTTTAGGTGGCGAAAATCCTCAAAATGAATTTTCCATGGTTACTTTTAAGGAAGGTAATATAGAAAAACAGAGCTTAAGTAATTACTATATAAAAGAAATAAAATGAAAAAAATATTATTCGCTATTGCAGTCGGCTTGATATTTTTGTCAAGTTGTGGAGGTGTGAAAACATCCGCTTCAGGTTTAGAGAAGGAATCCTTTTTAGAGTTTATTGGAAATCCGTCCAATTATTCCGGCGGAGTAGAAGTAAGTGTGGACAACAATACTACATTTATAGCCGAAGTATATAATGATCATTCCAACCGGCTAAAAGGTAAAGTTTATGCAATTTCAACAGGTCAACATATTGTAACTGTAAATTATAAAAATAAAGTAATTTTGAAAAAACAGATATTTTTATCTTCTCAAGAAACAAGTAAAGTATTATTACCATGAAAAAAATAATTTTCCTCTCCCTTTCATTACTCCTTTTCTGTTCGTGTGCAAACAAGAAGTTATATTCTTGGGGTAAATATGAATCGTCTAGCTATAATTATTTAAAAGCCAGTGATGATAAATCAGCTCAGGCATTAGCAGAAACCTATCAAAGTATAATAGACAAACAAACCGGAACCCGTGGAGTTGTTCCTCCAGGTATTTATGCTGATTATGGTTTTCTGCTTTTGCAAACCAATAAAATAAAAGAAGGTAAAGAAATGCTTCTAAAGGAAATTGCCCTATACCCTGAGTCAAAAGTATTTATTGATAGAATCCTTAAAAAATTAGAGAAATGAAAAAAAACATAGTTTTACTTGTGTTAATCACAATAGCTATTACCAGTTGTACTACAACTAAACCAATTTTGAAGACGGTTGCTTATAAAGGAATGTATAGTGAAAAACCAGTATCTATTCTTCTAATGCCACCGATTAATAATAGCACTGCAGTTGATGCTAAGGAGTATTTTCATTCAACATTGATTGTACCTTTGGCTAATGCGGGTTTCTATGTTATTCCTCCCTTTTTATCCATGGAAATATTAAAAAAGGAAAGTGCTTATGACTCTGAATTGTTTTTTAAATCATCGGTCAGTAAATTTGGTGAAATCTTTGGTGCAGATCTTGTGTTGTTTACCATAATAAATAAATGGGATAAAACCTATGGGAATGTTAGTGTTGGTGTGGAATATATCTTGAAATCAACTAAAACAAATGAAATCCTTTATGATAGGTCCGGAATTATAAATTATAATACGAGCGTTTCAGGCGGTTCGGGAGGACTTGTGGGAGCTTTTGTAAGTATCGCTGCTACTGCAATTAGTACAGCTGCGACAAAATATGTTGATGTGGCTAGAGTTAGTAATAGCTATACCTTAAAAGATTTACCGCTTGGTAAATATGCACCTGTCAATCCAAAAGAGTCGGAAGAATTTGCCGGACAGAATAATTTTAATGTCAATCTGAATTCTAAATACGATAATTAGAATGGGAGTAAATCTAAAGGATTGAAACAAATATAAAAAATCAGCGAATAACTTTTGTTATCCGCTGATTTTTTATACACTCAGCTGTCAGTTGACGGACGTATGTCTCGCTTTTTCCATCTCCTTGAGGAGAGAGGTCTCGGCTGAGTTACATTACATCATTCCACCACCCATTCCACCGCCCATAGGCATTTGTGGAGCCGGGTTATCTTCTTTCTTTTCAGTGATTACACATTCGGTAGTCAGGAACATACCT
>Ga0302165_10000673_pt1 | contig 12243 bp, 11 predicted proteins | sample I_Fen_E3_2_FD_193499 | JGI IMG/M metagenome (GOLD analysis project Ga0302165, IMG submission 193499) | Peat permafrost microbial communities from Stordalen Mire near Abisko, Sweden - I_Fen_E3_2 | ecosystem: Environmental > Terrestrial > Soil > Wetlands > Permafrost | place: Sweden: Abisko... | reverse complement strand
AATAAAGAGTAAAGGACGATATAGATGAAATGTAATTTGTGCCCAAGAAAATGCAATGTGGACAGGGAAGACGGAAAAATTGGATATTGTGGAATGCCGGCGCAGCTTAAGGTCGCAAGGGCAGCACTTCATTTTTGGGAAGAACCATGTATTTCGGGTGAAGCGGGTTCAGGAGCAGTGTTTTTTTGTGGATGCCAGCTAAGATGTATATTTTGCCAGAATCATAACATTGCAATCGGGGAAATTGGAAAAACGATAACGATAGAACGGTTGTCAGAAATATTCATGGAACTTCAGGAAAAAGGCGCTAATAATATCAATTTGGTTACACCAACGCATTTTGTGCCACAGATTATTCAGGCACTTGATCTTGCTAGGAGAGCTGGGTTAAAACTGCCGATTGTCTACAACACAAGTGCGTATGAAACCGTGGAGACATTGAAATCGCTCGAAGGGTATGTGGATATATATTTGCCGGATTTCAAATATATAGCAGCAAAATTAGCCAGCGATTATTCGAATGCCAAAGATTATTTCAAAGTAGCTGTTAAGGCAATTGCTGAAATGTATAGACAGGTTGGAAATCCTCAATTTAATGAAAAATCAATCAAAGCCTCCCTTGGGGATCTTGAAAATAATAAAATTGAAGAGGGTATGATGACAAAAGGCGTGATAGTTAGGCATTTGATGCTACCAGGGGAATTTGTTGATTCTAAAAATATTATTACGTATTTATATCAGACATATGGAAATAATGTATTTATAAGTATTATGAATCAATACACACCATTAAATCAAGTGAAGAATATTGAAAAACTGAATAGAAAGATTACGAAAAAAGAATACGATAAATTAGTTGATTTTGCAATTGATCTAGGAGTCGAGAATGGATTTATCCAAGAGGGGAAGACTGCTGAGGAAAGTTTTATCCCATCGTTTGACTGTGAAGGTGTATAAAAATCTTTATAATATTGCTATTATATTGTATAATAACTGTAAATGTAAAATAACGACAAATTTAGTAATATAAAGTGTATCTATTCAGAAGGCAGTATTTCGCGAAGCGTGTAATTGTTCAGGCACTGAACAGTTACGATAAAGTAATAATATAATTGAATATGCAAAGACTATTAGGATAATTCAAGTCACATACGACATTAGAATAATCGAAGATACATTATATAGATAATGAGGATGCCTATGAAAAAGAAACAAGATTTGGAAACTGATTTAAATATAGATGATGAACAAAGTATCAAGAAAGAAAATGAACAAAGTGCAGATACGAAGAATGAGCAAAGTCTCAATAAAGATAACGAACAAAGTATCATTATAGAAAAAGATTTGGCCAAAACGATAGAATATAACGCAAATGCAAGTATAGAAGACGAACTAGCAGCTACTATAAAAATAGAACCCAATGTAAATAAAAAAATTGTAGCGAATAGAGCAAAAATATGGCAAATAGCTCTATTTTCGTTAAATAATACTTCCACAAATCTTTTCCTCGCAATGATGGGATATGTATCCTATTATGCGAATGGTATTGCAGGAATTGGAGTTGTGCTGATTTCATTTATTCTTACTGGAATGCGTGTCTTTGACAGTGTGACGGATCCTATGGTTGGATATATAATTGATAAGACGAATGGAAGGTTTGGAAAATTTAGGCCGTTCATGGTTATGGGTTATTTATTCTCAGCGATCAGCTCGCTGTTGTTATTTTATGTTACACATTTGGTACCAGGAGGATTTCGGGTCCCATTTTTTATGGCAACCTACTCCTTGTATATTATTGGTTATACGTTACAAAGTTCAGTCGTAAAGTCTGGACAAACTGTTATAACGAATGACGCTTCGCAAAGACCTATTATTACATTCTTTGATTCTACATTTATTATGTTTGCCCATGGACTTGTTGCTTTCTATGTTTCAGTATATTTGATCAAAAAATATACGAATTTTAACAATCCAAGATTATTTGAGGAATTTGTTATTACGGTTATAATTTTAGCTGGAATATGTACGTCCCTTGCGATTGTTGGAATATGGAAGAAGGATAATAAGGCATATTTTAAAATCGAACTAGATAGCAAGAAATCCATTCATCTGAAAGATTATTTTGAGATATTGAAGAATAACAAACCAATTAAAATGTTGGTTGTTGTAGCGGCAGCAAATGGATTCGCATCGATGGTTTATGGTAATTCAACAGTAATCGTTATGTTATATGGTATTCTTATGCATAATTACCCATTGGCAGGCCTGATAGGAATTATTATAGGATTCCCGAATTTAGGTGTTACATTTTTAGGAATTGTATATGCAAGAAGGCATGGTCAAAAAAAGGCTATGATAACGATCACAAGATTATGTGTTATATTTCAAATTGTAATCTTATGGATGATGATTTTTTGGGATTTAACCAAGATATCACTTACTCATTTCAACTGGATTACAGTTGAATTCCTAGTGGTATTTACTTTGTTAAATGGATGTAAATCAATTACGAACAATATGGTAGTTCCTATGATTGCAGATTGTACAGATTATGAATATATGAGAAGTGGACAATTTGTGCCTGGAATTATGGGTGCACTGTTTTCATTTGTGGATAAGGGAATCTCATCACTTGGAACTGCGTTTGTTGGGTTAATACTATCATTTGTTGGGTTCTCAAAGGTATTTCCGCAAGTGGATGACGCACTTACGCCTACACTAAAATGGCTTACTATATTTTTCTACTGCATTATTCCAATCATTAGCTGGGTAATCACTCTATTTACTTTGCAGCATTATAAGTTGGATAAAAAGGCTGTTAGGGATTTGTATCAATGAGGTGGGGGGGGTCGAGTGAATAAGGATTTGTGATTATGCATTTGCCTTGCCTTTCCTTCAAGCAGCGATGCTGCTTTCAGCCGGTCTGCGGTAAATGTATAATCACAAATCGTTATTCACGGGGACACGGTGGAAGGGCGGTGTGCGGTACGGAACGTTATTCATTAGGGATATTATGGATGGGTGCGAGTTGTGGTATGGAGCGTTATTCATTGATTGATATTTGAAAAGAAAGTAAAAGAACTAACATAGATGGAAAATAGAGAAAAAAATGGAGGGGAGTAAAATGGAGATAGGGTATGGGAATCCATGTATTATGGGTGTGGTTAAAAATGTTGATGGGTATAATTTTTCGGTGAAGGGGATAGTTGGAAATTGTGCGTTATTGCTTTATAAGAAAAATTCGGACAAGGTTGAGTTTTGCATTGAACTGGATGAGAGTTTTAAAACAGGGGATGTGTTTTCTGTGTTATTAAGTGGAATAGATTTGAAGGATTATCAGTATAATTATAAAATGGAAAATAAATATGTTGTTGATTCTTATGCGAAAACTGTGACGGATTGTCGGGACTTTGGAATGGTCATGGAGAATGCATCCTATGTAAGTTGTGTGGAGCTTGATGAGTTTGATTGGAAAGATGATAGAACTCTAAAGATTCCTTATGATGAATGTATTATATATAAGCTTCATGTGCGTGGATTCACGAAAAGTAAGACATCAGGGGTAAAGCATAAAGGAACATTTTCTGGTATAATTGAGAAGATTCCCTATCTAAAAGAGCTTGGAATTACAACGATTGAAATGATGCCTGCATATGAATTTGAAGAAATGGTTCGTTTCAAGGATAATAAGATAGATATGTATACGCCAAGTGAGGCGAGTATTTTAAATTACTGGGGATATACAAGTGGATTACATTTTGCTCCAAAATCAGCATATTGTGTAAATGGATATAACAAGGCAGATTATACATCTGAATTTAAATTATTAGTTAAGGAATTACATAAGAATGGCATTGAATTAGTTATGGAAATGTATTTTGATAAGGAAAATGCAAACCTAATTGATGACTGTATTCGATACTGGGTTATGGAATATCATATTGATGGCGTGCATTTGTATTGTAATCAAAATAACTTGCATGTTGTGGCTGAGGATCCGATACTTTCAAAAACTAAGATATTTACTGAGGCTTGGTATGGTGAGGAACATGCAGATACATACAAGAATATGGGCAATTATAATAATGAATTTTCAACTGTTGCAAAATGTTTCTTAAAAGGCGATGAAGATCAGTTGACGACATTTGTGAATGCACTTAAAATGAACCCAATACAGAGTGCTAATATTAATTATATTACAAATCACAATGGATTTACAATGTTTGATCTTGTCAGTTATGACAGAAAGCACAATGAATCAAATGGTGAAGGTAACAGAGATGGTGAGGATTATAATCACAGTTGGAACTGTGGTACGGAAGGTAAAACTAGAAGCAAAAAGATCATAGAGCTTAGACAGCGCCAGATAAAAAATGCATTTATGCTATTGTTGTTAGCACAGGGAACTCCGCTCATTATGTCGGGTGATGAAGTCGAGAATTCTCAGAATGGCAATAACAATCCATATTGCATTGATGATGAAATGACATGGCTTAATTGGAATGCTACGGAGAATGCTAAGGAAATCAATGGATTTGTCAAGAATTTGATTGCATTTCGAAAAGAGCATGGAATCCTTCATATGCCAAAGCAATTATATATGGCAGACAGCTTAGTTTGTGGATATCCAGATATTTCTTTCCATGGAAAGAATGCTTGGTACAGCGCTTTTGAAAATTACAATAGACATATTGGGGTTATGTATTGTAGCAGATACGCCAAGAATTCTAATGAGGATGAGTTAATCTATGTGGCTTACAATATGCACTGGGAAAGCCATGATTTGGCATTGCCAAAGATTGCGAATGGATGTTATTGGAATGTAGTCCTAGATTCTGCAAAAGAGCAGAAGGAATTGAATATAGTGGACAATAAGATTGTGAAGATTGAGCCTAGATCGGTAGTAGTTCTGCTGGGGAAAATCATAAAATCTAGTAATAAAAAATAGTTTGATAAGAAAAAGTATCAACTTGATATAAACGTTTAAATTCATTGAGTGATGAAAAACTAGAAAAGCAGTGTAGGAAAGCAGTGTAGGAAAGCAGTGTAGGAAAGCAGTGTAGAAAAGCAGTGTAGGAAAGCAGTGTGAAAAAGCAGGGTAGAAAAGCAGCATAGAAATGAGGATAAGCTTGAATATATGCGATGTTATGAAAAATGATAGGTTTGGTATTGATGCATTTACGCTAAAAATGATTGCAGCGGTGACGATGCTGATAGATCATGCGGGGTATATTTTCTTCCCACAGTATGTGATCTTAAGGATTATTGGTCGAATATCATTTCCGATATTTGCATTTTTGATTGTAGAAGGTTTTATGCATACCAAAGATGTAAAAAAATATATATTTAGGATGATTGTATTTGCATTGATTACGGAGATACCTTTTGATCTTGCATTTTATGGCGATTTGTATTGGGGACATCAAAATGTTCTTATAACATTTGCATTAGCATTAGTTGCGTTGTATATTGATAGACAATATGGAAGAAAGGTAGGAATTGCTGCAGCTTTTGTGTTGGCGATTGTGGCTGAATTTATTGGATGTGATTATGGAATGTTTGGCGTAATGATTGTAATGATATTTTATTGGAATTATGAGCGCTTTTATAATAAGTTAATTTTTGGAACGGCCTCATTAACATTATTAGTTACAAGTTATCAAATATTTGATGTATTGGCAATGATACCAATTGGATTGTATAATGGGAAAAAGGGGATTGGGTTTAGGTATTTTTTCTATGGCTTTTATCCGGGGCATTTGTTGGTGTTGTATTTGATACATATGGTGATTGGTGGGTGAGGATGATTTAGGTGTTGAATGAATAACCATTTATAATTATGCATTTGCCTTGCCTTTCCTTCAAACAGCATAATGCGCTGTTTTCAGCCGGTCAGCGGCGAAATGTATAATTAGAAATGGTTATTCATTGGGTACATTATGAAATGAGATTGGACACACAAATCATTGCATTGATTCAATACAATACAAATATTGAAACAAATACAGGCGAATATAGAAATAAATATAGAAGCAAATGCAGAAATAAATATAGAAGCAAATGCAGAAATAAATATAGAAGCAAATGCAGAAGCAAATGCAGAAGCAAATGCAGAAGCAAATGCAGAAGCAAATGCAGAAGCAAATACAGAAGCAAATACAGAAGCAAATATAGAAACAAATACAAAAATAAATACAGAAATAAATACAGAAACAAGTGCAGAAATGAATACAATAAAATAATAGTAATTATATGCGAAAGAGAGGATTTTATAAATGACAGAATATACACAGTTAATTGTGGAGAGTATTAAAGGTGGACTTACAGGGAATTATGAGGAAGATATGGTAGTTCTTCATAATGCTAGTGAGAAGTACAAAAAGGATGAGGAATGTACTGATATTTTGAGGGAAATTGCTACGATGATGTATGAGATCCTTCCAGATAATGAAAAAAGTCAGTTGGCAAGCAGATTTGAGAAAATGAAAAGTGGGGTTGCAACTGATTTTGCAGCTGCAAAACAGATGATTCAGGTCGGAGATTTTATGAAGGCAAAAGCTACAATGGAATCAATATTGGCAGCAGTTGAGGGTTCTTATGGAGAAGATGAAGATAATATTTATATGAGTTTTAATCACATTATGGAAATGTATATTTACCATTTTTATTATAAACCAGTAAAAGAAGTGAAATCTACAGACATAGAATATAATGTGCTTTATCGTACATACGGATTTATATTGGCTCAATTAGAAGAGTATGAGAATGCTATAAAAGCACATGAAAATGCAATGAAGTGGAATCCGGTAGACCTTGATTCGATATTATCACTTGGTGAAGTATATAAACATAATAATGATTTGGACAACTTTATGAAAACCACAAAGCAAGCTTATAAATATTGCTGTACAAGAGCAACAATGGCTCGCTTTTATAGAAATATGGCATTTTATTATGTAGAAAAATATAAACCAGAAGTGGCTAGAGCACTTTATGCATACAGCAACATTTATTATCAAACTGAAAATGCGAATAATGAATTGGAATATATTGCAAAGTCAACAGACTGCAAAACACCTAAATATGATTTGGCTACGCTGCAGCAGATCCTGAAAGAAAACGACATTGAACTTGGTCCGGACTCAACTACAATCGGAATTATTTATCGATTGGGCCAGTTGATGATGGAAGAAGGCAATACTGTTAAAGCGAAGGATTGCTTTTTAGTTGTATTTGATATTACTCAGGATGCAGAAGTTGGCGAACTGATTGAAAAATTGTAGTAATACCTTAAAACCTTTAAAAACATGCACGTGTGTTTTTAAAGGTTTATCTTGTATAATCAACAATCTTTCCATTAATGAGCTTTGCTAAAAATTCACCAACATCAGCTTCAGCATCCTCATGTTCAATTGCGTCTTTTTCCATTAAGATCGTTATTAATTCATCAGGGGTGGCACCATTTTCTAGATGATGCCATAAATAGATGCCAGTTTCATTGATTGATGGAAGCCCATCAACTGCACCATTATTTGTATCACCCTCAAAAGCTAAACAAAATTCTCCACCAAGTTCTCTGAGAATATATCCTTTTTTGATTTTAACATCATTTATTATCATAAATATAAACCTCCATTTAATAAAAATAATTATAGATGTAACTATAACATTAGAATTTTAAAATAGTCAATCAATTTCAACATTAAAATATTGACTAAATGACCAAATAATGATATATTTAAAAAAAATAATTGATTATTAAATCAAATTATTAATATAATATATACAAGTAATTTAACGCCAATACAAAGATGTAGATGGGAATTCAGAGATGTTTTCGTCTACATTTTTTTTTTGCAATTATTATAATTACTTACTTTAGAAAAGAAATAGATCATTCGGATTTGATACTTTTAGGAATAAATCACAAATTCGAATCGAGAGGAGAATGTTATGAATGATAAAACTTTTGCTTTAAAAGGAATATGTATGTATTCTAAAACGCAACAGGTAATAGAAGTGATGGATGGGTATGTAATCAGTGCTGATGGAATATGTCAGGGTGTATATGAAAATATTCCGAAAGAATTTGAAGGCATAACTGTTCATGATTATACAGGAAAATTAATTATACCAGGGCTTATAGATTTGCATCTACATGCTTCACAGTATCCGTTTCGAGCAACAGGGATGGACTTGGAACTCTTAGAATGGTTAGACACTTATACATTTCCGGAAGAGTCTCAATATGCTGATATTGAGTATGCAAAAAAGGCATATTCAATATTTGTGAATGATTTCAAGAATAGTCCGACAACAAGAGCTTGTATATTTGCAACCATTCATAAGGAGGCAACATTACTTCTTATGAGTCTACTAGAAGATACTGGTATGAAAACGATGGTTGGAAAAGTTAATATGGATAGGAATTGTCCGGATTATCTAAAAGAGGAAAGTCCTGAAAAATCAATTGAAGACACAATAGAATTTATAAATTACGCAAGACAAAATTACAAAAATACAGTCCCGATTCTTACACCAAGATTTATTCCAACATGTTCGGATGATTTAATGGTGTCTCTTGGAAAGTTAAAAGAAGAATACCATCTTGCGCTACATTCACATTTGTCAGAAAATAAGACGGAGATCGATTGGGTAAGAAACCTTTGTCCAGATGCAGATTCTTACACAGATGCATATGAAAGAAGAGGTTCATTTGATCAATCGGGTAAAACGATTATGGCTCATTGTGTTTATCTTACCAAAGAGGAAGAGGATTTGCTCAAAAGAAGAAATGTATTTATTGCGCATTGTCCGGACTCCAATATGAATTTAGCATCAGGAATTGCACCTATTAGAAGATACCTAAAAAAAGGTTTGAACGTTGGACTTGGCACAGATGTGGCAGCTGGCTCATTTATTAATCTTTTTCATGCAATGTCAAGTGCAATTCAATCCTCTAAGTTATATTGGAGACTAGTTGATCAGACAGATTTACCGCTTACATTAGAAGAAGTGTTTTATATGGGAACCAAAGGCGGAGGTGCATTCTTTGGAAATGTTGGTAGCTTTGAAAAAGGGTTCCTAATGGATGCAGTGATATTAAGTGATGATAATATTCAAAGCTCGAAAACATTAACCCCAAAAGAAAGATTGGAACGTATTATATATCTTGGGAAAGATGAAAATGTAATATCAAAATACGTGGATGGAACAAGAATCGAAATGAATGAATTTAAATAATCCCAATAATATAATAGAAACAAAATAATACAAATAAAAGTGAAAAAAATATAATATAGAAAAGTTACTAAGATAAAAAAAGTAGGTGATGGAATATGCGTTTGATTCAAACAACACAAGCAGAGGGACATGTAATCTGCCATGATATTGTGCAAATCATAAAGGGTGTTACAAAAGATACAATTTTTCGAAAAGGTCATATTGTTTCTAAAGAAGATATTCCAGTTCTTTTAAGTGTAGGTAAGGATAATCTGTATGTTTGGGAAAAGGATGATACAATGTATCATGAAGATGAGGCGGCCCAGATTCTGTACGACATGTGCAAAAACAATTATATGAAGCCTTCTGAAGTCAAGGAAGGAAAAATCGATGTAATTGCTGATTCTGATGGATATTTTAAAGTGGATATCGAACGATTAATGAAAATTAATTCATTAGGTGAAATGATGATTGCAACAAGACATTCAGGTTTTCCTGTGAAAAAAGGTGATAAATTAGCTGGTACAAGAATCATCCCGCTTATTATTGAAAAGGTGAAAATGGAAAAAGCAAAGCAAACGGCTGGAAGTAAGCCATTGCTTGAAATTAAACCATTTCTACACAAAAAAGTAGGCATTGTTACAACTGGAAATGAAGTGTTTTTTGGTAGAATTAAAGATACATTTGGTCCAGTCATAAGAGAGAAATTAGCTGAATATGATGTAGATGTTATAGGCCAAAGAATAATTGGGGATAATCCAGAGGAGATTTCCGCTGGAATCAATACGTTTATGAGTGAAGGCGCAAACATGGTGATATGCACCGGAGGAATGAGCGTGGATCCTGATGATACGACGCCAACTGCAATTATAAACACAGGAGCTGAAATTATTTCCTATGGGGCACCTGTACTTCCAGGAGCCATGTTTTTAATGGCATATACAAAAGAAAATGTACCAATCATGGGATTGCCAGGGTGTGTAATGTATTCCAAACGTACTATATTTGATTTGGTTTTACCAAGGGTTATGTCAGATGAGCCGGTAACGAAAGAATGGCTTTCAAGTCTCGGGCATGGCGGTTTATGTCTTGATTGTGAGATTTGTACATTTCCTAATTGTGGGTTTGGTAAGTGATTTGATTTGTTTTAAGATAAGAAGAAACGATTAAAAGAAATCTTTTAATCATAAGATTTGTGCCTAGGCACAAACTTGATATTTGTTCTTGCAAGAGCAAGAACAGGAATGGAGAAAAAATGGGACAAGATTTTTCACATTTTGATGAGTTTGGCAATGCGATTATGGTAGATGTAACAGATAAAGTATTAACGAAAAGAGAAGCAATTGCAATAGGAAGTATCCAGGTCAGTTCAATTGTTATGGAAAAAATAAAGAATAAAACGATAGAAAAAGGTGATGTATTAAGTGTGGCTAGAATTGCTGGAATTATGGCAACGAAGCGTACAGGAGATTTGATTCCTTTGTGCCATCCTTTAATGCTAACAAATAGTTCAATCGATTTTGAATTAGATATAGAAAAGAATATTATTAGAGTACGCTGTACCGCAAAGCTTGAGGGTAAAACAGGCGTTGAAATGGAAGCCCTCACCGGAGCAACAGTTGCACTTCTTACAATTTATGATATGTGTAAGGCAATTGATAAAGGGATGATAATCGAGCAGATTTATCTTCTTAAAAAAACAGGTGGAAAGAGTGGGACCTACGAGGTGATTTAGATGAAAGATAGATGGAATCGAGAAATTAACTATATGAGAATTTCGGTTACGGATCAATGCAACCTTAGATGTTGTTATTGTATGCCAGAGGAAGGAATTCCTTGTATTGATAAAGCAGAGCTTCTTACATTTGAGGAAATTGAGACAATCGTAAGAGTAGGAGTCAGTATTGGTATTAATACTATAAAAATAACAGGTGGAGAACCTTTATTAAGAGAAGATATCACGAAATTAATTAAAAAAATTAAAAATATAGATGGTATAAAACAGGTTACATTAACCACAAACGGTGTATTACTTGAACAGTTTGCGGATGAGTTAAAAGAGTCGGGTATTGATAGTATTAATATTAATGTTCCTACACTTACAAGAAAGAAATATACTGCAATTACAAGAAGAGATCAATTTATTCAGATAATACAAGGAATTAGAAAAGCTAGAGATATTGGTATACACATTAAACTAAACTGCGTCGCAAGAAAAGATATGACAGAGGAAGAATTGTTTGGATTTGCAATGATTGCAAAGCAATATCCGATTGATATCCGTTTTATTGAAATGATGCCTTTGGGATTTGGTAAAAAGTATGACACCTATAGTAATGAAAATATTCTTCAAAGAATAAAAAATATGTTCGAAAATGATGTTAATCTCTCCAATTTTGCTGGAAATGGTCCAGCAATTTATTATGAATTCGATAATTTTATAGGGAAAATTGGTTTCGTGAGTGCTGTTTCACATAAGTTTTGTAGTGCGTGTAATCGTATCAGATTAAGTGCAGATGGTAATTTGAAATTATGCCTTAATTATGATCAGGGCGTTTCATTAAAAGATGTCCTTAGAAATGGCAATCAGGATTTATTGATAAACGTAATGAAACAAGCAATATATGAAAAACCGAAAGCACATTGCTTTTACGAAAAAGAATCAGACAAAGTTGAAATGAAAAACATGGTGCAGATTGGAGGCTGATGCAAATGGAAGCAGAAATTATAAAACTTGAAGCTATAAAATCAGAAAAGATAGAAGCAGAAAATATAAAAACAGAAAATAAAGAATCAGAAAATAAAAAAATTGGATTGATAAAAGCAGTATGTATCAGTGAAAAAAAAGGAACTGCAAAGGTCAATATCAATAGAGGAAAATTCATTGAAAATTTTGGCTTGGAAAAAGATGCTCATGCTGGTAATTGGCATCGACAGATTAGCCTCTTATCTTATGAAAGAGTAGAAGAATTCAGGGCGAGAGGAGCAAATGTAGGCGACGGCGCATTTGGCGAAAATTTG
>Ga0302165_10000672_pt1 | contig 12251 bp, 12 predicted proteins | sample I_Fen_E3_2_FD_193499 | JGI IMG/M metagenome (GOLD analysis project Ga0302165, IMG submission 193499) | Peat permafrost microbial communities from Stordalen Mire near Abisko, Sweden - I_Fen_E3_2 | ecosystem: Environmental > Terrestrial > Soil > Wetlands > Permafrost | place: Sweden: Abisko... | reverse complement strand
TTATTTTACAATAAATAAGCCTAGACAGTATGGAAAAACAACGACTTTAAATGAGTTAAACAACTTTGTGATTATTTAGATATACATGATTTAAATAGAGGATATCTACTAATCTTTAATTTTAATAAGAATAAAGAATTTAAAGAAGAAAGAGTAAATATTAAAGGAACAGATATTTTTCAAGTTTATGTTTAGGAATTAAACATAAACTTGAAAAAGTAACAAGCTAAAGATGTGATATGGAGAGTGAATTTATGGAAAGTAATAGTACAAGAATTGCTAAAATTGCAACGAAGATGGCCATATGCAATAGAAATGAAGAAGATGATTTAAAAAAAAATTATAATGAACAAGGAATAAAGGTTACAGCGGTAAACATTGGAGGCAACATTAATACATCTATATCAAAAATACTTGAAAGTGCTTTAGTAGCAGCAAAAAGAAATGACTTGATAAGAGAAGAACATTTGCATGAAGGAGCAGTTATAGGGGCAACTAGAGATGCGATAATTCAGATTTCAAATAGAGCTAATGGCCAAAATGTAGGCGGCAAAATAGGGATTGCACGAGGCGGAGAACATATAACAGTTTGTATATTTTTAAGCATTGGACTATTACATTTAGATGAAGTGGTTATAGGAATTGGACATAGATCATTACCAATATAACGTATTATAATTTTTATATTAGAAAATTAAAAAAGTGCTGAAAGTAAGAGTGCGTGTCCTTTACAACTATTTTAAATTATGATATTATAACGTAAAAGATTTATAAAATATTATCAATTTATTTGAGAATTTATCATAAATATAGTCATATATTTATGATAGTAGTTATTACATTATTAGTGAAATGTAGAAGTATAGTAGGAAATTGATAATGATAAGAATAATAGGAGGATGGAATTATGGTAGGAAAAAGAAAATTAGCTATGTTATTATGTACGGTTTTAGTTGGAGGAATTCTTGCAGGATGTGGACAAAGTGCAACAGATTCTAACAAAGGAACAACTACATCAGCAGACGTAAAAAATATTGGAGTTGTACAATTAGTACAACATGATGCCTTAGATGCATCAAATAAAGGTTTTGTTGATGGATTAAAAGAAAAGGGATATGAAGACGGAAAAAATATCAAGATTGAACAACAAAATGCTCAAGGTGAACAAGCAAATGCACAAACTATTTGTAAACAATTTGTAGATGCAAAAAAGGATTTAATTTTTGCAATTGCAACACCAGCAGCTCAAGCAGCATATAATTCTACTAAAGATATACCAATAATATTTACAGCTGTAACAGATCCAGTAAAAGCAGAAATAGCAAAAGATTGGAAGAGTTCAGGTACTAATGTTACTGGTACGTCAGATAAGGTTCCAGTAGATAAGCAAATAGAGTTACTAAAAAAATTAATTCCAAATGCTAAAACTGTAGGAGTAATTTATAGTACTTCAGAAACAAATTCAGTAATTCAAGTTGATGAACTTAAGGCTGCAGCAGCAAAACAAGGTTTAGCAGTAAAAGAAATTGGAGTTACTACTGTAAATGAAATAAATCAAAACTTAACAAGCGCTCTTGGACAAATTGATGTATTATATACACCAACAGATAATACAGTAGCTTCAGGATATGCATTAGTAGGAAAACTTTGCTTAGAAAAAAATATTCCTATAATAGGTGCAGAAGAAGCAGTTGTAACTAAAGGTGGTCTTGCATCTATAGGTATAGATTATTATAAATTAGGAAAAGAAGCAGGATTAAAAGCTGCAGAAGTATTAGCTGGAAAGAAACCTTCTGATGTTGAAATAACTACATTAAGTGAAATGTCATTTACTATAAACACAGATGTTGCAAAGAAATTAAATATAACAATTCCAACGGATGTAGATGCAAATGCTAAAAAGGTAACTGGAGGCGTTGAATAGTGTTTGATGTTTTAAGAAATATTTTAGAACAAGGACTACTGTTCTCAATCGTTGCTATTGCAGTATATATAACTTATAAGATATTAGACTTCCCAGATATGTCAGTTGATGGTACTTTTCCTATGGGAGCTGCTATTTCGGCAGCTCTACTAGTACAAGGTGTTAATCCATGGATTAGTATTATTGCAGCAGCTATTGGAGGCGCAATAGCTGGCGCAATAACAGGAATTTTACATGTTAAGTTTAAAATTGATAATTTAATGGCTGGAATACTTGTTATGATAGGATTATATTCAATAAACCTAAGAATAATGGGAAAAGCAAATGTTCCACTGTTCAATGCACCCAATGTATTTAACTCTAAAATATTAAATATGGATATTATAAGCCCTAAAATGAAATACATGGTTATTATCATACCAATACTTGTTATAGTGAAAATATTATTTGATTTATATTTTAAAACAAAATCAGGTTTTTTACTTAGAGCAGTAGGCGATAATGAACAAGTAGTATCTTCAATTGGTGTTAATAAGGATTTAGTTAAAATATTAGGACTTGTAATAAGTAATGCATTGGTTGGAATGGCAGGAGCATTAACAGCTCAATATCAAGGATTTAGTGATGTTGGAATGGGAACAGGTACGGTAGTAATGGCACTTGCAGCAGTAATTATTGGAAGCTCATTATTTGAAAGAGTATCGTTTATAAAAGCAACTACATTATCAATATTTGGTGCAATTATTTATAAAGGTGCAATTGCTCTTGTATTAAAATATGGGTCAATAATAGGATTAACTGCTAATGATATAAAGTTAATGACGGCAGTAATTGTAGTTATAGCACTATGTTCTAGTAATGGAATTTTTAAATTTAAGAAGAAAAAACTTGTGGAAGGTGGTGCACAAGACGATGCTAAACGTAAAACAACTATCCAAAGTATTTAATCCCAATACTATAAATGAAAATAGGGTTTTTGATAAATTATCTTTAGATGTTGATCAAGGTGATTTTATAAGTATTATTGGTTCAAATGGAGCGGGTAAATCAACATTATTAAATATGATATCTGGAACAATAGAAGCCGATTCAGGATCTATATTATTAGATGGAAGTGAAGTAATTAACAAACCGGAGTTTGCTAGGTCAAAATCTATTGGAAGAGTATTTCAAAATCCGTCAATGGGTGTTGCGCCTAATATGACTATTTTAGAAAATATTGCACTTGCAGATAATAAAGGCAAAACGTTTGGTCTTGGATTTGGAATAAATAAAAAGAGAATAGATTATTACAAAGAAATGGTAAGTGAACTTAATTTAGGTTTAGAAGATAAGATTTATAATAAAGTATTACTTTTATCTGGTGGACAAAGACAAGCATTAACATTACTTATGGCAGTAATGTCAAAACCTAAATTATTATTATTAGATGAACATACTGCAGCCTTAGATCCTAAGACTTCAGAAACAATAATGGACATAACTAGAAGTATTGTTAAAGACAGTGGAATAACAACACTTATGGTTACGCATAATCTTAAACATGCTCTTGAAAATGGTAATAGACTTTTTATGATGCATAGAGGTCAAATTTTAGTTGATATTAAGGGTAAAGAAAAAGAAAAATTAGATAATAATAAACTTCTTGGACTTTTCGAAAAAGCTAATGGAGCAGAAGCTTTAAGTGATAGAACTTTATTTGGATAATTCATACTTATGAGGATAATCTGCCGAAATAAAGGGTACTCTGTTGTACCGTTGCTGGAGGATTTAACTGTGAGAAAGATGAAACTCGACTCACTTTGTTCGTTGAGTAAGTTCGAGGAACCAAATATAAAATTTGGACTCTCACTTAACAGTAGAAGTTGCACCATTTCTGCATGTTCCTGAGGCAAGCTCAGGACAAGCAAAAATGGAACAACTTCTACTGAAGAAATATCTACAGCTAAATCCGCACATGCAACACTGCACAAAAGAGAACCCTTTATTTCTGGTTTGGGTTTATATTCAAAGTAGAAGTATCTATAATTATGGTTCCTTAATAAAATATGAAAATTTAATTTATTATTTGATTATTAAAAAAATAGTAGTATAATATATTAAATGATTTAAGCAAAGTAGCAAGAATAATTTACATTCTTGCTACTTTTTTATTTTATTATATCTGCTATAATATTATTTGGTATAAACTTAATTTTAATATAAAGAAAATTTTAAAATTCATACTATTTTTTATGGAATATAGTATAAAGTTTATATGATAAATTGAAATAATATGTAATGGCATAAGGGGTGGATGAAATGAGACCATTAGCAGATTTAATGAGGCCTAGTGACTTAAAAGATTTTGTGGGACAACAGGATATATTAAGTGAAGGTAAGCCATTATATAATTTGATAAAAAGTAAGAATATATGCAATTGTATATTTTATGGACCACCTGGAACTGGTAAGACAACTTTAGCTAACATAATGGCTAATTATGTGGATAAAAAGTTTTATAAATTAAATGCAACAACTGCTTCTGTAAAAGATATTCAAGATATAACTAATAATATGGATAATTTATTAAATTATAATGGAGTAGTTTTATACATAGATGAACTTCAACATTTTAATAAGAAACAACAACAAGCATTGCTTGAATTTATAGAAGATGGAAGAATAATTTTAATTGCAAGTACTACTGAGAATCCATATTTTGTTATACATAAAGCCATAATAAGTAGGTGTAATATATTTTCATTTAATCCCTTAAGTACATCTGATATTATAGTTGGACTTAAAAATTCCATAGAAAAATTAATAAATGAAGGCATAGAAATAGAGTACTCAAATGAATCACTACAGTATATTGGAGAGATATCACAGGGGGATTATAGAAAAGCGTATAACATTTTGGAATTAGCCATAAATTCTCAAGTGAAGAAGGTTAGAGTAATTTCAAGTGAATATATAGAGAGTTTAGGGCAGTCTACTATGAGAGCTGATAATAGTGGTGATGAATTTTATAATTTATTAAGTGCTCTTCAAAAGAGTATTAGGGGGAGTGATCCCGATGCAGGGATTCACTATTTAGCTAGATTAATTAAAGGTGGAAACTTAACTGCTATAGTTAGGAGGATATCTGTTATAGCAGCTGAAGATATAGGTCTTGCTTTTCCAAATGCATTATCAGTTGTTAATTCTGGTATAGAACTTGTTCTAAAGGTTGGATTACCAGAAGCAAGAATAATTCTCTCTGAGATAGTAATATATTTAGCAACACTTCCTAAATCTAATAGTGCTTATTTAGCTATTGATACTGCTATGAACGATTTAGAAAATATTAATTTTGGAGATGTTCCTATGCATTTAAAAGATGCACATTATGGAGGAGCAGCAAAACTTGGTGTTGGAGGCTATAAATATCCCCATAATTATAATAATCATTATATAGAGCAAGATTATTTACCAAAAGAATTAGATAAGAAAATATATTATAATGAACAAAATAATAAATATGAAGAAAGTATAAAAAAATATTGGGAAAAAATAAAAAAGTAATAATTATTATTTGACAAAAGCAGAGCGTTTTGGTAAGATATAAATAAAATTAGTGTCAAATATTAAAAGGGGTGAAAAAAATGAAACTTTCAACAAAAGGAAGATATGGAGTTAGAGCTATGGTTGATTTAGCATCGAATTATGGAAGTGCCCCAATTTCAATAAAAACTATATCTAAAAGAGAAAATCTTTCAGAATACTATTTAGAACAATTATTTAGTCCACTTAGACGGGCTAATATTATAAGAAGTATAAGAGGAGCACAAGGTGGATATGTTTTGTGCAAACCACCAAATGAAATAACAGTAGGAGATATAATGACTATTTTAGAGGGTCCTATTGAAATAGCAGATTGTATTGATGGAGTTGAATGTGATAGTTCAGACTGTTGTGCAACTAAAGCTGTATGGGAAAAAATAAAAAATAGTATAGATAGTGTTATGAATTCAATTACCTTACAAGATATAATTGATGATCATGAAGCTATGAAGAATAAAAAAAGTGGGATTAAGATTACCGATAGGAGTGAATAATTATGAAAAATGTATATATGGACTATTCAGCTACAACATATGTTAAGCCAGAAGTTCTAGAAGAAATGCTTCCTTACTTTACTGAAAAGTTTGGAAATCCATCTTCATTTTATGGGATATCAAGAGTAACAAAAATGGCTATAGATAAAGCTAGAGAGCAAGTAGCAAAAACCTTAAACTGCTTACCAGATGAAGTGTATTTTACAGGCGGTGGGTCAGAAGCTGATAACTGGGCGATAAAAGGAATTGCATCAGCACATAAAAATAAAGGAAATCATATAATAACTACTAAAGTAGAACATCATGCAGTTCTTCATACTTGTGCATACTTAGAAAAAAATGGTTTTGATGTTACATATTTAGATGTTGATGAAGAAGGTTTTATTAGATTAGAGGATTTAAAGAATGCCATTACTGATAAAACAATTTTAGTAAGCATCATGTTTGCTAATAATGAAATAGGAACAATTCAACCAATAAAAGAAATTGGAGAAATTTGTAGAGAAAAGAAAGTCTTTTTCCATACAGATGCAGTTCAAGCAATTGGAAATGTACCAGTGGATGTTAAAGAAATGAATATAGACATGTTGTCACTGGCAGGTCATAAGATTTATGGACCAAAAGGTATTGGAGTTCTATATATCAAGAAGGGAATTAAGATTGATAACTTAATTCATGGTGGAGCTCAAGAGAAAAATAGAAGAGCTGGAACAGAAAATATTGCATCTATTGTAGGAATTGGTAAAGCACTGGAACTTGCAACACATAATTTAGAAGAACATATGGAAAAAATGACTATACTTAGAGATAAATTAATGGATGGACTTTTAAAAGTTCCATATACTAGATTAAATGGACCTAAAGGAGATAAAAGATTACCTGGAAATGTTAATATATGTTTTAGATTTATTGAAGGGGAATCAATTCTTTTATCATTAGATTTCAAAGGAGTTTGTGCATCAAGTGGTAGTGCTTGTACTTCAGGATCTTTAGATCCATCACATGTATTACTTGCAATTGGACTTCCTCATGAAATAGCTCATGGATCATTAAGATTAACAATGGGTGAAGGATCAACACAAGAAGATGTAGATTATGTTCTTGATGTCGTACCACCAATAATAGAAAGATTAAGAAATATGTCACCATTATGGGATGACTTTTTGAAGAAAGGGGAAAATTAATATGATATATACAGAAAAGGTAATGGACCATTTCCAAAACCCAAGAAATGTTGGAGAAATAGAGGACGCAAATGGTGTTGGTGAAGTAGGAAATGCTAAGTGTGGAGATATAATGAAAATTTACTTAAAGGTTGAAGATAACATTATAAAAGATGTAAAATTTAAAACTTTTGGATGTGGATCAGCTATTGCATCATCATCAATGGCAACTGAATTAATTAAAGGTAAGACTATAGATGAAGCTTGGGGATTAACTAATAAAGCAGTTGCAGAAGCATTAGATGGACTTCCACCAGTCAAAATGCATTGTTCAGTACTTGCAGAAGAAGCAATTCATAAGGCTATAAACGATTATAGAGCACAAAATGGATTAGAAGTAATACCAATGGAAGAGCATAGTGATGAAGATTTACATGCTGCTGTACATGGGGACGAATAGTAGGAGGATTTATGAAGAAAAAAGTTTTAATAGGTATGAGTGGTGGTGTAGATAGTTCTGTTGCTGCATATTTATTGAAACAGCAGGGATATGAAGTCATTGGTGCTACAATGCAAATTTGGCAGCACGATGATGAATTTGAAGAAAAAGAAGGGGGCTGCTGCTCCCTTTCTGCTGTTGATGATGCAAGAAGAGTGTGCGAGAAGCTTGATATACCTTTTTATGTTTTAAATTTTAGAGATTATTTTAAGGAAAAGGTTATAGAGCCTTTTATTCAAGAATACATAGATGGGAAAACACCTAATCCTTGTATTGAATGTAATAAACATTTGAAATTTGATGAACTTTTAAGAAGAGCAAGAGGAATAGGAGCAGATTACGTAGCTACAGGTCATTATGCTAAAATTGAAAAGCGGGATGACAGATATCTATTGATACGATCTGATGATGATAGTAAGGATCAAACCTATGCCTTATATAATTTTACACAAGATCAATTAGAACATACATTAATGCCTTGTGGAGAATATGAAAAAACAAAAATAAGAGAAATAGCAAAAGAAATTGGTTTAGCTGTTCATAATAAAAAAGATAGTGAAGAAATTTGCTTTATTCCAGATAATAATCATGGAAAGTATATTTTAGAAGCAAAGCCAGATAGGGTTAAACCTGGTAATTTTGTTGATAAAAGTGGTAATATACTTGGAAAACATAAAGGAATTGTATATTATACTATAGGACAAAGAAAAGGACTTGGACTTTCTCTTGGAAGACCAGTTTTCGTAATAGGTATTAATGCAAAAACTAATGAGGTTGTATTAGGGGCTGAAGATGATATATTTAAAAGCGAGCTAATTGCAACAGATTTAAATTTTATTTCTTTTGATAAGTTAGAAGAAGAAATAAAAGTGCAAGCTAAAATAAGATATTCTGCAAAACCAGCAGATGCAATTTTGACCCCGCTCCCAAATGGTAGAGTGAAAGTTTCTTTTAAAGAAAAACAAAGAGCAATAACTAAAGGTCAATCAGTTGTATTCTATGACAATGAAGTAGTAGTTGGTGGCGGAATAATTGAAAAGGTAATTTAGATACCTACAGTAAAAAGCGTAATTATGAGGATAATCCGCCGAAATAAGGGGGCATGCATTTGTTGCGGTTTCTAAGGAATTTTGATGGGTACTTCTAAGATCACAAGTTGTACCCAAAATGCTTGCTTCAAAGGCAAACTTTGAACAAGCGTTTTGGAACAACTTATAATCTAAGAAGCACAACCATCAAAATTCCTAATGAAACACTGCACAAAAGCATGCCCCCTTATTTCTACTTTACAACATTTTTTTATACACTTTGTTATGCATATAAATTTTAATATAGTCTATTATTACTAAGCATTTTACTTATATATAAAATAAACAGACTGTAAAAATAACTGCAAATTATTTTTTGAATGTGCCTTACACTTATATCTAGAATGCATAATCCAAATTAGAAACAAAGGGTACTCTTTTGAGATGTGTTACATCTCAGTAGTAATATTTACAATAGAGTATCCTTTTATAGGTATCCAACTTTTAAGTAATACTTATGTTTGGTATTACATTCAATATTTATAATAATTAGGCGTATATCGAAATAGAGAAATTGAATACATGTATTTGATTTCGGCGAGTTATACGCATAATTTCGTTTTTACTGGGTAAGATATATATAATAAAATTGCCTATATTGATGCACTGGAGGGCGAAAATGTTTAAGACTAGGGATTTCTACTTCAAAAAGGTTTTTGATATTAGAGGTAAAAAAATTGGAATTATAGAAGATTTATATATAGATTTTTATCTGGGAAAAGTTGTAGGTTTTAAAGTGTCAAATAGTATGTTATTTTCTAAAAAAAATTATGTGGAGATGCAGGGTATTATAGATATAGGTGAAGATGTAATAATAGATTCTATAAAAAAAGGAGACGGGTTAACATTTAAAGAAATCAAATATATGGAGGTAATTGATACGTTAAGTAACATAAAAGGTGTTTTAGAAGATATAATAATAGATATACAGGATTATTCAATAAAAGCTATAGTTATAAGTTCAGGGTTAATAGATAAAATGATAAAAGGTAAGCAAATCATTCTTTTAAACAGATGTATACTTGGAGAAAAGTATATATTATATACAGGAAATGAAGGCATTTTATTTAAGTCAATGCCGCATAATATGGAGCAATATAATGCAACTAAGAAATCATAAAAAATTAATATTATCTATATTAATTTTATTATGTGTTATAGCCTTTATATTAGCTTACTTTTTTAATCATTCAATAAATACTGTAGTGAATATTATTATTATGTCTTTTATTTTAGCATATACTTTAGGTCCAATTAGAGATACAATTGAAGCAAAACTTAAGGTTAGCAAGAGAATAGCTTCAATACTAGTTATATCAATAATTGTAGGAATTATTAGCACTTGTATAATAGTTATAGTTCCTGCTTTATTTAATGAGATAGCTAATATTAGTAATATATTTGACAAAATTAATAGTTTTTTAGAAGAAGCAGCTTTAAAATATAATTTGAATAACATTTTAGCAATTAATGTAGTATATAATGAGCTTTTAGAAAAAGGAAATACTATTTGGATAAACTTTTCAGAAAGTGCTGTGGATAATTTAATTAAGTTTAGTGATAATATTATTTCGTTTGCAATTATACCAATTATGATTTACTATTTTCTCTGCGATGGAAATAAAATATACAATAAAAGCTTGTTATTATTACCTACAGAAAAAAGAGGAATAACTAAAAAAATTTTAAAAGACATAGATAGGGTATTAACAAGATACATAACAAGTCAGTTATTACTCTCGGGGGTTATAGGAGCCTTAACTTTTGTTTTACTCTTAATATTAAAAGTTAAATTTCCTCTGTGGATTTCTATTTTAAATGCAATATTAAACATAATACCTTATTTTGGACCAATCTTTGGAGCAATACCAGCAGTTATAGTTGCACTTTTAGATTCACCAATAAAAGCACTTTGGGTGATTATTGGAATGTTTGTCATTCAACAATTAGAAGGCGATATTTTAGCCCCTAAAATGACGGGAGATAGTACAGACATGCACCCTTTTGTAATAATAATTCTATTAATTACAGGAGATAATTTTGGAGGATTTATAGGAATGATACTGGTAGTTCCAATAGCTGTTATAATAAAAGTTTTATACGATGATATAAATTATTATTTATTTTAGTTATTTTTAAATATTTATGTATAATGAATAAATAGTATTTAGTTGCATATTGACATAATTATGTATATGAAATATAATTTTGATGAAATAATAAAATATTAAGCGATGAATAGGAAGAGTAAATTTATTATAGTTATTCAGAGAAGAAGTGGTTGGTGAAAACTTCTTAGCTATATATTTTGAAGCTACCTAGGAGCTATAAATTACTAAGTGATGTATATGATTTATACATAATTAGGGTGGTACCACGGAATTTCAGCTTTCGTCCCTTTGTTTATTTAGGGAGAAAGCTTTTTTTATTTGGTAAATTAAAGGATTTTTAGGGGCAGAATATAGATACATTGTGAATTGAAAAGCTTGGTGTAGCGATTTTGTCCTTTGCTAAATTATAAAATAAAAAAATGATACATAATACATAATATGGAGGAATAGTTTATGAAATTTACAAAAACAAATGACTTGAGAGAAGCATATTTGAAGTTTTTTGAAACAAAAGAACATTTAAGAATGGAGAGTTTTTCTTTAGTTCCAAAGAATGATAAGAGTTTATTATTAATAAATGCTGGTATGGCTCCATTAAAGCCTTATTTTACAGGGTTACAACAGCCCCCTAAAAGGAGAATTACAACTTGTCAAAAGTGCGTAAGAACTGGTGATATTGAGAATGTAGGAATTACAAGCAGACATGGTACATTCTTTGAAATGCTTGGAAATTTTTCTTTTGGAGATTATTTTAAAAAAGAAATAATTCCATGGGCATGGGAATTCATAACAGATGTTTTAGAACTTCCAAAAGATAAGTTATATGTAACAATATATTTAGAAGATAATGAAGCATATGAATATTGGACTACTCTTACAGATGTAGATAAAACTCATATTTTTAGATTAGATAAAGAAGAGAATTTTTGGGAACATGGTGCAGGTCCTTGTGGCCCTTGTACAGAAATTCATTTTAATAGAACTGAAGAAGTTGTAACTACTGCAGAAGAATTTTTAAAAGCAGCAGATGAAGATAAGATAATAGAATTTTGGAATCTTGTGTTTACTCAATTTGATGGAGATGGAAAAGGCAATTATGAAAAACTTGCAAATACTAACATTGATACAGGAATGGGACTTGAAAGACTTGCAACTATAATGCAAGAAAAAAATAGTATATTTGAAATTGATACATTAGAAAATATATTAAATGAAGTGGCTAACCTTGCAAATGTTAAATATGGAGATGATCATAAAACAGATATTTCTTTAAGATTAATAACTGACCATATTAGATCTATAACTTTCATGATTTCAGATGATGTAATGCCATCTAATGAAGGTAGAGGCTATGTCTTAAGAAGACTTCTTAGAAGAGCGGCAAGGC
>Ga0302165_10000671_pt1 | contig 12256 bp, 6 predicted proteins | sample I_Fen_E3_2_FD_193499 | JGI IMG/M metagenome (GOLD analysis project Ga0302165, IMG submission 193499) | Peat permafrost microbial communities from Stordalen Mire near Abisko, Sweden - I_Fen_E3_2 | ecosystem: Environmental > Terrestrial > Soil > Wetlands > Permafrost | place: Sweden: Abisko... | reverse complement strand
AATGCTGCCGGAACATACACAACCAACTTGACTAATGCAGTTGGATGTGACAGTATCACTACATTGAATTTAAGTATAAAACTTCCTACCACTTCCACTACCAATGCCGCCATTTGTCTGGGTAGTAGTTATTTGTTCAATGGCACTTCGTATAATGCTGTTGGAACATACACCGCCAACCTGACAAATATAGCAGGGTGTGACAGTACTGCAACGCTTAATTTAAGCATAAAGCTTCCTACCACTTCCACCACTAATGTCGCTATTTGTCAAGGGAGTAGCTATTTGTTTAATGGCATATCCTACAATGCTGCCGGAACATACACTTCTAACATGGTTAATGCCGCAGGATGTGATAGTATTGCAACACTCAACCTGACAATAAAGCTGCCTACTTCTTCTACCACCAATAAGGCCATTTGTCAGGGCAGTAGTTATGTATTCAATGGGACTACTTACTCAACTGCCGGGACATATACCGCCAACCTGACTAATGCAGCAGGGTGTGATAGTACAGCAACGCTTAATTTAGCTATAAAACTTCCTACCACTTCCACCACTAATGCCGCTATTTGTCAGGGGAGTAGTTATTTGTTCAATGGCACTTCGTATAATGCTGTAGGTACATACACTACCAACTTGACTAATGCAGTAGGGTGTGACAGTATCGCAACGCTTAATCTAAGCATGAAGCTGCCTACTACATCCACCACTAATGCAGCTATTTGTCAGGGCAGTAGTTATGTGTTTAATGGCACAACCTATAATGCTTCCGGAACATACACGGCTCTTCTAGTCAATGCTGCAGGGTGTGATAGTATTGCAACGCTTAATTTAAGCATAAAGCTTCCTACAACATCCACTACTAATGCTTCCATTTGTCAGGGGAGTAGTTATGTATTTAATGGGACTACTTACTCAACTGCCGGAACATACACAACCAACCTGACTAATGCAGCAGGGTGCGACAGTATCGCAACGCTTAATTTAAGCATAAAACTTCCTACAACATCCACCACTAATGCCGCCATTTGTCAGGGAAGTAGTTATGTGTTTAATGGCACATCCTATAATTCTGTCGGAACATACACCGCCAACCTGACTAATGCAGCTGGATGTGACAGTATCGCTACGTTGAATTTAAGCATAAAGCTTCCTACCACTTCCACCACTAATGCCGCCATTTGTCAGGGAAGTAGTTATTTGTTCAATGGCACTTCGTACAATGCTGCCGGAACGTACACGGCTCTTTTAATCAATGCAGCAGGGTGTGACAGTACTGCAATGCTTAATTTAAGTATAAAACTTCCTACAACTTCCATTACTAATGCTTCCATTTGTCAGGGTAGTAGTTATGTATTCAATGGGACTACTTACTCAACTGCCGGAACATACACAACCATCCTGACTAATGCAGTAGGGTGTGATAGTATTGCAACGCTTAATTTAAGCATAAAGCTACCTACAACATCCACTTCTAATGCCTCTATTTGTCAGGGTAGTAGTTATGTATTCAATGGGACTACTTACTCAACTGCCGGAACATATACTGCACTTTTAGTTAATGCTGAAGGTTGTGACAGTACTGCCACACTTAATCTAAGCATTAAGTTGCCTACTACTTCTATCACCAATGTTGCTATTTGTCAGGGTAGTAGTTATGTATTTAATGGAACATCCTGCAATGCTGCAGGTACATACACTACCAACTTGACTAATGCAGTAGGGTGTGACAGTATCGCAACGCTTAATCTAAGCATGAAGCTGCCTACTACATCCACCACTAATGCCGCTGTTTGCCAGGGCAATAGTTATCTATTTAATGGCATTTCGTACAATGCTGCCGGAACATATAATGCTCTTTTAATCAATGCTGCAGGGTGTGACAGTACTGCCATACTTAATTTAAGCATTAAGCTGCCTACTACTTCCACCACTAATGCCGCCATTTGCCAAGGCAGTAGTTATTTGTTCAATGGCACTTCGTACAATGCTGCGGGAACATATACCGCCAACTTGACTAATGCTGCAGGGTGTGATAGTACAGCAACGCTTAACCTAAACGTGAAGCTGGCTACTTTTTCCAATTCAAAGAAAACTATTTGTTCGCAAGATCTGCCTTTTGTTTGGAATGGAATAATTTTCAAAGCTCCCGGAATACAATCTGCAACTTTGATAAATGCTGTTGGTTGTGATAGCATTGCCTCCCTCAATTTGACCGTTAACAGTGCTGTAAGTTCAAGTATGACTGTGACTACATGCCCATATGCATTGCCTTATATTTGGAATAAAATATCATACAATGTAGCCGGTACCTATACGATAAAGTTGTCGAATACTAAAGGTTGTGACAGTATTGCTACGTTAATTTTAATCGTAAAATCGCCATTAACTTCCACCGCATCTGAATTTATATGTACATCCCAACTACCTTATTATTGGAATAAAAAATTGTATTATAAATCAGGAACGTATACTGCACAATTTACCAATCCTTCAGGTTGCGATAGTATTTCTACTTTAATATTGACGGTAGTATCACCAACAACCTCCACTACCCGGGAAGCAATAAATTCGAATGATTTGCCTTATGTCTGGAATAAAATGGCTTTCACAGAGTCCGGTACCTACACATCTCCAGTTCATTATGTTAATTCAATGGGTTGTGATAGTATTGCAAAACTAATTTTAAAAGTAAATCTTTCAACAAGTGCTGTTACCAATGCTTCCATCTGTGCTTCAGAATTACCTTATATCTGGAATGGTTCCCCTTATTACAGCAAAGGAACTTATACTAAAACAATGACCAATGTCTTTGGGGATAACGTGATTGTAACGTTGAATCTTACGGTTATCGCTGCTTCTAATGTATCACAATCAGTTCTGTTATTTGAAGGTGAAAAATATACTATTAATGGAAATATCTATGATAAGGAAGGAACTTACACCGATATTCTCAAAACGATAAATGGGTGCGATAGTACAGTGGTCACAGATCTATCATTTATCAAGATTCCAAATACACTTACGCCTAATGGGGATGGATACAATGATGTATTTATGAGGGGTGCTCATGTGAAGATTTATAACAGGAATGGAATATTACTCTTTGAAGGACAAGATGGTTGGGATGGAAAATACCATGGTAATCCGGTTTCACAGGATACATATTTTTATGTGCTGTATTACATTTCTGAAGGTAAAACAAAATCAAAAGAAGGATATATAATGATCATACGATGATCCTATCAAAGAATATGAAGAAAGCTGTTTTTCTTTTTATACTCAGTTTGCTGAGTTTACTTGTGGTTGCTCAATCGGATATTCGGTTGAATAACTACTGGGTGAACTCTCAATTTATAAACCCTGCCACTGTTTACGACAAATATCAGGCTGTTTTCAGCATGGCTGCCCGAAAACAATGGTTTGGATTCCCCGGTGCACCAACAACGTTGTTTGCTTCTGGAACTACTTATATCGAAAACCTTCATACGCAATTAGGTCTAATCGTTGTACAGGATCAGATTGGGTATACTTCCACTACCAATATTGATTTTACGTATGCTTATGCAATCGCATTCCAGCGGGATTGGCAGTTACATCTTGGACTAGGATTGAATTATCAGAATCTGAACTATGATGTGTCAAAGATGAATCTCTCTGATGATATTGATCCTATTGCTTTTGACCGGTTGAAAACAGAATCCAATTTTAACTCTGATATTGGAGTGGAAGTAACTAACAAGTCTTTTAAAATAGGAGCGTCAAGTCAAAATATCTTTTCTCTTTTTTCTTCTGTCAACAACCAACAACCAAACACAAACTTCCTGTACGGTAGGTACCGGCAAATGTCGAGTGATATGATTAACATGGGATATGGAATCTGCGGCATTCAATATGCAAATATCTATCAGGCGGAATTCAATGTAACCAGTTATTTCAAACTGCCAAACCGTTCAGGATTGAATGAAAACCCTGATAAATTCGATCTTGGAATGTTTTATCGTACACAGAGCGAAGTTGGTTTTATCTTTGGATTTGATATCACAGAAGCGATTCATTTATCGTATAGCTATGACTATCATTTCGGTGGAATAAGGCTAAGTTCTTACGGAACAAATGAACTCATGATTACATATAATCTAATCAGGGAACATGCATGTAAAAACTGCTGGCATTAAATAAACGATAAAACCCGCGATGTTCTTCAACAAAGCGGGTTCTGTTTATTTAAGTGAAACTGTTTTTATTATTAATTCACAATGCATGTGCACACCAGGTTTCTGTCACCATATGCATTATCGATTCTGGCTACATTTACCCAAAACTTGTTTTCTGCTACCCAAGGTGTAGGGTAAGCTGCTTTTGCACGAGTGTACGGATGGTTCCATTCATCAGAAACAATCGTATATTCAGGGTGCGGTGCATTAAGTAATACATTATCGATTGTATCGGCTGTTCCGTTTTCGATTTCCTTTATTTCAGCATAAATCTGTAACATAGCATCCGCAAAGCGGTCAAGCTCTGCTAATGATTCACTTTCTGTCGGCTCAATCATTAAAGTTCCATGCACAGGAAACGAAAGGGTAGGGGCATGGAAACCATAGTCCATTAGTCTTTTGGAAATATCAGTCTCAGTGACCCCGGAAGTAGCTTTGAAATTACGTGCCTCGAGAATTAATTCATGTCCGACACGTCCGTTTTCACCTGTATAGAGTACTCCATAACTGTCTTTAAGTCTGGCAGCCAGATAATTTGCATTTAAAATAGCAATTTTAGTAGCGCGTGTTAATCCTTCAACTCCCAGCATACGGATATAGCCGTATGTGATAGCCAGAATGCTGGCACTGCCATAAGGGGCTGCCGATACGGTATTTTCTCCAAATGTTTTGCTGGGTAGGAATTTCTTCAAATGTTCAGCAACGCATATTGGTCCGACACCCGGTCCGCCACCTCCGTGTGGAATAGCAAATGTTTTATGCAGATTCAGGTGACAAACATCAGCACCAATAGTTCCGGGATTAGTCAATCCAACCTGTGCATTCATATTGGCACCATCCATATACACCTGTCCACCGTTTTCATGAATGATGTCACACATATCTTTGATGTGTGCTTCGAAAATTCCATGTGTGGAAGGGTAGGTGATCATGCATCCTATCAGTCGGTCTTTATTCGCTTCTGCTTTCTCTTTCCAGTCTGCCAGATCAGTATTACCACCTTCATCACAATTCACTACAACAATTTCGAATCCGGCCTGATGCGCAGAGGCAGGATTTGTACCATGAGCAGAAGAAGGAATTAATACTGTGTCACGGTTTGTCTCACCTTTCGATTTGAAATACGAACGTATGGTTATCAATCCTGCATATTCACCTGCTGCACCTGAATTAGGCTGGAGACTGCAAGCTGCAAAACCCGTAATAGCAGTCAGGTATTTCTCAACTTCTGCAATCATTTCGTTATATCCTTTTGTCTGATCAATAGGAGCTAACGGATGCATTCCTCCAAATTCTGCACGACTCATTGGTAACATTTCAGAAGCTGCATTTAGCTTCATGGTACATGAACCAAGTGAAATCATTGAGTGAGTCAGGGAAATATCACGGCGTTCCAGTTTTTTGAGGTAACGCATCATTTCCGTTTCACTATGGTAACGGGTAAATACTTCATGTGTCAGATAAGGGGATGATCGTTCCAGGCTTTCATCAAATGATTTCAACTCTTCCAGATCGCCTTCTTCCACATAAACAGGAGCATTATTCGCTGCCGATGCCAGTATTTCAATCAGGGTATTCACATCGTTTATATCAGTTGTTTCATCAAAACTGATCCCGATTTCCCCTGTCTTAAAGTAATGGAAGTTAACTTCGTAGTCGAGTGCTATTGATTTAAGAGCTTCAACTTTTACTCCCTCCGGCAAATCGATTTTCAATGTGTCAAAAAAGTTCTCGTTTTCCTGAGTGTAGCCGTAAACCGGTAATATCTCGTTGATATAAGTTGCAATGGCATGGATGCGAAGTGCAATATTCTTAATTCCTTCAGCTCCATGATACACGTTATAAAATCCGGCCATTGAAGCCAACAGTGCCTGGGCAGTACAGATATTCGAAGTTGCCTTTTCGCGTTTGATATGTTGCTCACGGGTCTGTAACGCCATGCGCAAAGCAGTCCTTCCGTTTATGTCTTTGCTTATACCAATGATACGTCCTGGCATGTCACGTTTGAATTCTTCACGGGTAGCAAAATAGGCTGCCGATGGTCCTCCGAATCCCATTGGTATTCCCCAACGTTGTGTTGATCCAAATACAATATCTGCTCCCCATTCTCCCGGAGGAGTTAGCAGTGCCAGACTCAATATATCAGCATCAACCGCTACTTTGCAACCTGTAGTATGGGCTTCTGTAACAAATTCGGAATAATCTTCTATATTTCCGTTTGCATTTGGGTACTGAATGATAGCACCGAAATGCTTATTTGTGAAATGCAAACTGGCAAAATCACCTGTTTCCAGCTTTATTCCTTGAGCGGCTGCACGGGTGTGCAGCACAGCCTGTATTGATGGAAAACAATGTTGATCGACAAAAAGAATATTTGCATTATTTTTTATCTGATCGCGACTTCGTAGATTGAACATCATCGAAGCAGCTTCTGCAGCAGCAGTAGCTTCATCAAGTAATGAAGCATTGGCGAGAGGCATTCCGGTAAAATCGCATACTGCAGTTTGAAAATTCAATAAAGCTTCCAACCGTCCTTGTGAAATTTCTGCCTGATAAGGAGTATAAGAAGTATACCAGGATGGGTTTTCGAATACATTCCGTTGAATAACAGCAGGTGCGCATGTATCGTACCAACCTTGTCCGATATAAGAAGTGAAAAGTTTATTTTTTGATGCTATTTCGGCAATATGTTCTGCATATTGACGCTCAGTGAGAGCTTCTGGTAATTCGATTGGGTTTTCCAACAGAATGGTCGAAGGAATGGTCTGAGCAATCAACTCATCAAGATTTTTTACTCCGACAGTTTGAAGCATAAATGCTTCATCATGTTCTGAAATGCCTATGTGGCGGGCCTGCAGCAAGTCTTTCATACTAAGTATTATTACTATTTTTTATGCCGCAAAGGTACTTGTTTCTTTTATAAATAGTGTTAAAAGTGAGATAAAAAATAAGTATAAACTCAATGAATTTCACTTTGATTACAACTTGAAACTTATTGCCGAAAATAATTATAATTAGAAGCTCAAAGTCGTTTGTTTTTGAATATTTATTAATTCCTTTTTAAACCAAATCTACTATCAATTGTTTAATTAGGCAATTCATCTATCTTCAAATTGTAAATCAATAATTTATAAATACCATGATGCTTCGCGATATTCGAAAACAATATATATTTTCTTCCCTGGATGAGAATAAAGTACTCCCTGATCCCATAGAACAATTTGATCTGTGGTTGAATGAAGCTATTGAATGTAAAGAGTTGGAACCTAATGCAATGGTGGTTTCAACGGTTGATGAGAACCTGCAGCCACACTCCCGGATCGTGTTGTTGAAAGAGATTATATCCAATGGTTTAGTATTCTATACCAATTACGAGGGCCAGAAAGCACGACAAATAGCTGTTAATAATAGAGTCTGTTTATTGTTTTTTTGGCCCAGGCTGGAAAGACAAGTGCGTATTGAAGGGAATGTAGAAAAAGTAAGCGAAGCTATATCGACTGCCTATTTTTTGACTCGACCTCTGGAAAGCCGTATAGGCGCATGGGCTTCCCCACAAAGTCAGGTGATCCATTCCAAGGATTTTCTGGAAGAGCAGTTTAAGTACTACCAACAAAAATTCGGAGAGCATGTTCCCAAACCTTCTTTTTGGGGTGGATATCTGGTAAAGCCAATCTCAATAGAATTCTGGCAGGGAAGGCCAAACCGGTTACATGATCGGTTGTTGTATACTTTTGCACTGGGAGAATGGAAGATATCCAGACTGGCTCCATAATAATTAATAATTAACAATTAAAAATTAATAATTCATTGTCGTTTCGTTAACGTATTTCTTTGAGAACTATAGTGTCTTAGTGGCTATTATTATTATTATTATTATCTTGCCACAAAGGCTCTGATTAACGAAGTTTCACTAAGCATTCATTTTATCAAAATCCGTTACTAAACGTCATTAATTCAAATTTCATAATTCATACCTGAATCCTTAATAGGTTAATTCAATATCAGTCGTTTAAAGTTTAAATTTCAACTTATGATAGATTTAGACTATCTTTGCATAAAATTCATCATGCAAACAAAAAAATATGCATTATGAATTATGCATTATGAATTTATATTATAACTTGCTTACATGAATTTTACTGAATTAAACATCAATTCTCCATTAATAAACGCGTTGAATGACTTAGGGATAACTCAAACAACAACTATACAGGAAAGAGCCTATCCTGCAATCATGTCTGGCCGTGACATTGTGGGTATTGCCCAGACCGGAACCGGTAAGACAATTGCCTATATGCTACCCAGTTTAAGGCTCTGGAAGTTTACGAAAGAGAAAAGTCCTCAGATTTTAGTGGTTGTGCCAACACGTGAATTGGTGGTACAAGTAGTTGAGCAAGTAGAACAACTCACCAAATATATGCATGTACGGGTTGTGGGTGTATATGGTGGTGTGAATATGATACGTCAAACTCCATTAATTGTTGCAGGTGTTGATGTACTGGTAGCAACTCCCGGTCGGTTATTGGACTTTGCTCTTAACGGAAGCCTGAAATTAAAATCGATTAAACGATTTATCATTGATGAAGTAGATGAGATGTTGAACCTGGGTTTTCGCCCCCAATTAATACGTATCATTGATTTATTACCCCCAAAACGTCAGAACCTGATGTTTTCGGCTACCATCTCCGAAGACCTAAAGGATCTTGTCCATGATTTCTTTGTACAACCACTCGAAATAGAAGCTGCACCAACAGGTACTCCTCTTGAAAATATAAAACAAATCGGTTTTAAAGTGCCGAATTTCAACACCAAAGTGAATCTGTTGGAGTACCTGATACGAAATAATCCTGAATTCTCTAAAGTGTTGGTTTTTACTTCAACAAAGAAGTTGGCTGATGCTTTATATGATGAACTATCCCCTAAATTTGTCGATCAGATTGGGTTGATACATTCCAATAAATCCCAGAATAACAGATTTGATACCCTGCGCAGTTTCAAGGAAAATATGATTCCGATTCTGATTGCTACCGATATTGTTGCCCGTGGGTTGGATATTTCAGACGTTTCGCACGTCGTTAATTTTGATGTACCCGATGTGGCTGATAATTATATGCATCGAATAGGACGAACCGGCAGGGCTGATAAAAATGGTGTCTCCATCACTTTTATTACAAAGGCAGATACTGAAAGTCGTGGAAGCATAGAAAAACTGATGAATCGAAAGATTCCTATTGTTTCGTTACCTACCGAACTGGTTATTTCAAAAGAATTAACTATGGATGAATTGCCGCAGGTAAAAATGAAGAATACCCTTGTTTCCATTCCCAAGAAGGAAGAAGGCGGTGCTGCATTTCATGAAAAGAGTGAAAAGAACCAACAGGTTAATAATAAAATCAGGCGCAAAGAATCTATGCGATTGAAATATCGTAAACCTAAAACCAGGGGACAGAAGACAAAATAGTTCTTTGTTTGAAGTTTATAGTAAAAATAAAACAGGCTATCTCTTTACGGGATAGCCTGTTTTGTTTTTATGTTTTAGTGTGACATTACAACGCAACTAATAATTGCCTGGAGTTGTAAGTAAGTGGAATAATTAATGTCTTATTTTCTTCGAAAGTAAGTGCTACTTACAATCTGTAGCCGCTTCCGTCTTGACGGAAGCAGCAATAGATAGAAGGCATCTAAAATGGTACATTATAGTGTCCCACGTACTTAAGTGTCTAAAATCTTTTCCTTTTTGGTCGCTGCCTGTTGTCATAGAAATTCAAAATAATAATCTGACTCTCTCGTACCTGATAGAATATAGTGATCTGTTTTACAATTACAAATCCACGTATCTTTAAATTGTCCTTTTCTATTGACCCTATTTCTGGAAATTCTGATATGATTTCAAGAAATTCAAATACTTTTTTTACAAAAAGAGAGACAACTTGTTCTCCCCAATTATTTTCCAGATGTGTAATAATTGAATCAAAGCTTTTATTCGCATTTTTTGACCAGTAAATCTCTAAAGCCATTTTTTATGCTTTTGTTGCATATCGGAATTCGAGATCAAATTTGTAGAATCTGAACTTTCTTTTTCAATCAAAGTCAATTCGTCTTGTTCTCTTTGAGATAATCTTTTCCACAATTCCCCTTCTTTATTGTCTTTAGCTCGTGACAATAGTTCGTAAAATTTTGTTAGAATATTTTCGTCATTTATAGTGTCAATCAAATTATGAAAATTTGATTTAAGCTCAATTTTTGTCATTTCAAGTATGTTTTGAGTTAACTATTTAATATATGTGCATTTGAAATGTAAGGATAAGTTTAAATATTCACTTGCATAAATAATAACTGCAAATATAGCTTATTAATCAATTCAACTGATTTCCTATTCTTTTTATGTATAACATTCGGGATAAAATATAGTTTTAGTCAAATGTTGAGCATTCTGATAAAACAATGGCTGTTCAGATTAGGAACAACCATTGTTTTATTTGTTCATGCCGACGGGGTGACTCAAGTCAACCCGCTGGTAATATATGCTTAGTTTCTCAATGCAGCCTGTGCAGCAGCCAATCGTGCTATTGGCACACGGAATGGAGAACAACTTACGTAATTTAATCCCATACGGTGACAGAATTCAACGGAAGAAGGTTCACCACCATGTTCGCCACATATACCAACTTTCAGATTCGGATTTACTGAGCGTCCTTTCTCAGTTGCCATTTGTACGAGTTGTCCTACACCATTTTGATCCAGTACCTGGAACGGATCGGCTTGTAAAATTTTCTTTTCCAGATAGGTTGGCAGGAATGAAGCTATGTCGTCACGAGAATACCCAAAAGTCATCTGGGTAAGGTCATTGGTACCAAATGAGAAGAACTCGGCAGTTGCAGCAATGCGGTCTGCAGTTAAAGCGGCACGTGGAATTTCAATCATAGTTCCAACTTTGAACTCAATGCTGTCTCCTACTTCTGCAAACAATTTAGCAGCCGTACTGCGGATGATATTATCCTGTTCGTTAAACTCATATTTAATGCCCACCAATGGTACCATAATTTCAGGTAAAACCTTGATGCCTTTTCTCTTAAGAGCTAGTGCAGCACCAAGTATCGCACGTGTTTGCATTTCGGTGATTTCCGGATATGTAATTCCCAACCTGCATCCCCGATGACCCAACATCGGGTTTTGTTCGTGAAGTGAATCCACCCGTTGTTTGATAACTTTTAGCGTTACGCCCATGGCTTCTGCCATTTCACGTTGTCCTTTTTCATCATGTGGAACAAATTCATGCAATGGTGGATCCAGCAATCGGATAGTTACCGGGCAACCTGCCATAGCTGCGAAAATACCTTCAAAGTCAGCTTCCTGATAAGGCAGAATCTTTGCCAATGCAATCCGACGACCTGTTTCATCTGCAGCTAAAATCATTTCACGCATGGCTTTGATTTTTTCTCCTTCAAAGAACATATGTTCTGTACGGCAAAGACCTATTCCGCTTGCCCCAAACTTGCGGGCAATCTGTGCATCGTGTGGAGTGTCGGCATTGGTACGTACTGTCAACCGGGTATGTTTATCAGCCAGAGTCATTAGCTCTGCAAAGTCTGCATCCAGCTCAGCTTCCGAAGTTCCAACCTGTCCCAGAAAAATATCCCCTGTTGATCCGTTGAGCGAAATGTAATCGCCTTCTTTCAGTGTAATACCATCCACTTCGATGGTCTTGGATAGATAGTCAATCTTCAACATGCCTGCACCTGAAACGCAGCATTTTCCCATGCCACGGGCTACTACTGCTGCGTGTGATGTCATTCCTCCACGTGCTGTAAGTATTCCCTGTGCAGCAGCCATACCGGCTAAATCTTCCGGAGAAGTCTCTACCCGTACCATGATAACCCGTTCACCGCTTGCAGCCCATTCGGCTGCATCATCGGCATTAAACACAATTCTGCCGGAAGCAGCTCCCGGAGATGCCGCTAACCCTTTTGCTATCAGTTTTGCATTGTTAATGGCCTCTTTGTCAAAGATCGGGTGAAGCAATTCGTCTAATCTGT